>PJUK01000059.1_pt1 | contig 139587 bp, 128 predicted proteins | sample 1512211 | NCBI WGS metagenome assembly PJUK01 (sample SAMN08177668, study PRJNA422409) | Feces metagenome, whole genome shotgun sequencing project. | reverse complement strand
GCGAGTCATGCTCATTTACAGCTCGTAAAGTCGAACGCGACTCCGAGCGTTCTTCGCTCGATTCGCGGGGCCGCCATCGGTATTGCCTGGCTCTAGCTCGCGAGACTTTGAACAGGCTCTTACCAGTAGATCACCAGCGTCGAGCCGGCATCCTCGACGGACTGCGCCGTCAACGAGGTTGCCTCTGCATTCGAGGCCAATGGCAAGGCGCGTCCGTTCGGATCCTGCAGGCGATAGGCAGCGTGCTCACAGTCATGCGCGGACAGGTGCACGCCAACCGCATCGCTTCGGGCAGCGACCTCGCAACGCTTGAGAATGGTCAGGCTGATCTGCAGCTGCCCGCTGACTTGCTCGGCAAGCGACAGATTGGCAGTGGCGCACAACGCGGTGGCCACGAACCAGGCAAGGAGTCGGTGAAACGGCATGACGACGGTCTACGGTGAGGATGGCCTGCTGGGATAAAGGTCAAAATCCATCCGTAGAAACGGTCACGAGAGCGAGGAGCGACCGAAGTTGAAGCAGAATAAAGTGATATCACCTTGAAATCATCCTGATTCCGACGAACGCCGGTTCAGGCCAATGCTTTCGCCACGAAGCGCTTACCCGGCGCCACGATCTGCTCCTGCGCAGTCACCAGCGGCAGATCACGCGCACCGTCGGCGGTCTGCTCGACCAGCGCGTAGAGCGTTGCCGTGGCCAGCTCCAGTGCCTGCGGCAGCGCCTGCCCAGCCAGCAGGCGGCCCAGCAGCGTGGCCGAGAACACATCGCCCATGCCATTGGGCAATGGATGCAGGGCCAGGCGTGGCGTGCTCACCAGCCAGGCACCCTCGCCGTTCACCGCCAGCGTACCCAGCTCGCTTTCAGGGATATCCGGCGTCGCCAGGCTGGTGACGATCACCACGTCCGGGCCTCGACCACGCAACTGCCGGGCGACCTTCACCGCCTCCTGCAGATTGGCCGGTTTAGAGCCGGTGAGCAGTTCGAACTCGAACTGGTTGGGCGTGATGATATTGGCGAAAGGAATCGCCTGATCGCGCAGGAAATCGGGAATCGCCGGGTTGACGAACACGCCTCGCCCCACGTCGCCCATCACCGGATCGCAGAGGTAACGCAGCGCCGGGTTGTGCTGACGAATCTCGCCCACCGCCTCGAGAATCACCCGCCCCGTGTCGGCGTCGCCGAGGTAGCCGGAAAGCACTGCGGAAAGACGTGGCAGCACACCGCGCTCACGCAGCCCCAGCAGCACTTCGCGCACATGCTCGGCGCCGAACACCTGGCCGCGGAATTGCCCGTAGCCGGTGTGGTTGGAGAACTGCACGGTATGAATCGGCAACACCTCGAAGCCCAGCCGTTGCAACGGGAAAACCGCAGCCGCATTGCCGACATGGCCCCAGGCGACATGCGACTGAATGGACAGAACGAGGGGCGGTAGCGTGGCGCTCATAAAGGTCTCGGGGTGGTTGGGTTAGACGAAGCGGGGATTATTCGCCAAGCCGACCGGCCATACCACCCCTGCGCCATGTGGCTGAAGAAGACTTGCGGAAAACATATGGATATCCGTATATTCGAAATATCGCATATACGAACACCCACCATGATCACCCCTACCGAAGTATTCAAGAACCTGGCCGACGAAACCCGCGCCCGCGCCACCTTACTCATCACCAAGCTCGGCGAACTCTGTGTCTGCGAGCTGATGTGCGCCCTCGATGACAGCCAGCCGAAGATCAGCCGCCACCTCGCCCAACTGCGCAGCAGCGGCCTGCTGCTCGACCGCCGTCAGGGGCAATGGGTGTATTACCGCCTCAACCCGCAGCTACCGGCCTGGGTGCACGAGATGCTGCAAGTGACGCTCAGGGCCAACGCCCAGTGGCTAGAGGAAAACGCCTGTCGCCTGCAGAACATGGATGACCGCCCTGTTCGCGCCAATGCCTGCTGCTGACTTTCCCCGAGTATCGCCCCCATGTTGATCGCTGCTGCCGTCTTCATCCTCACCCTCGTGCTGGTCATCTGGCAGCCCAGAGGCCTCGGCGTGGGCTGGAGCGCCAGCATCGGCGCACTCATCGCGCTGGCCGTCGGCGCGGTGACCCTGCAGGACATCCCCACGGTATGGAGCATCGTCTGGAATGCGACCGCCACGTTCATCGCCGTGATCATCATCAGTCTGCTGCTCGATGAGGCAGGTTTCTTCGAGTGGGCTGCCCTGCACGTAGCGCGCTGGGCGAGAGGCAGCGGCTATCGACTGTTCTGCTTCTGCGTGCTGCTAGGCGCCGCCGTCTCTGCCCTGTTCGCCAACGACGGCGCGGCGCTGATTCTCACTCCGATCGTCATGTCCATGCTGATCACGCTGCGCTTTTCCGCCGCCACCACACTGGCCTTCGTCATGGCGGCAGGTTTCATCGCAGACACCGCCAGCCTGCCACTGGTGGTCTCCAACCTGGTGAACATCGTTTCCGCCGACTACTTCGGCCTGGGCTTCGCCGACTATGCCGCAGTGATGGTGCCAGTGAACCTGGCCAGCATCGCCGCAACCCTCGCCGTACTGTTCCTGTTCTTCCGCCGCGATCTGCCAAAGCGTTACACCCTCGACGCGCTGCCAGAACCGAATTCGGCCATCCGCGACCGCACCACCTTCGTGGTGGGCTGGTGGACGCTGTTGGGCTTGTTGCTGGGCTTGTTCGCCCTGGAACCGTTAGGCATTCCGATCAGTGCGGTGGCTGCGGCCTGCGCCCTGATCCTGTTCCTCGTGGCCGCGCGTGGCCAGCGCATTGCCACCCGGCGCGTGCTGCACGATGCCCCCTGGCAGGTAGTGATCTTCTCCCTCGGCATGTACCTGGTGGTCTACGGCCTGAAGAACGCAGGGCTGACCGAGCTGCTCACGCACACGCTCGATGGACTTGCCGAGCAGGGCCTGTGGACGGCCACCCTCGGCACCGGTGTGCTGGCGGCTCTGTTGTCCTCGGTGATGAACAACATGCCCAGCGTGCTGATCGGTGCGCTGTCGATCCAGGCCAGCGGCGCCGAAGGCGTCGTCCGCGAGGCGATGATCTACGCCAACGTCATCGGCTGCGACCTCGGTCCCAAGATCACTCCCATCGGCAGCCTGGCCACCCTGCTCTGGCTGCACGTGCTGGCCCGCAAGGGCATGCGCATCACCTGGGGTTACTACTTCCGAGTCGGCCTGCTACTGACCGCCCCGGTTCTGCTGATCACCCTTTCGGCCCTGGCCCTGCGCCTGAGCCTCTGACTACCGCCCGAGCGGCAGGAGCAAGCATGCGAGTCCTGTTCATGTGCACGGCCAACAGCTGCCGCAGCATCCTTTCCGAAGCCCTGTTCAACCACCTCGCGCCAGAAGGCTTCGAGGCGGTCAGCGCCGGCAGCTTTCCCAAGGGCCAGGTGCTGCCGCGCAGCCTCACCACCCTCGAACAGGCCGGCATCGCAACCACCGGGCTTAGCAGCAAGGGCAACGACGCCTTCGCCGACAACCCGCCGGATATCGTCATCACGGTATGCGACAAGGCCGCGGGTGAAGCCTGTCCGGTCTATTTCGGGCCAGCGTTGAAAGCCCACTGGGGGCTCGAGGATCCGTCCGAGGCAAACGGTGACGATGCCCAGGTGGACGCCGCCTTCCGTACCACTCTGGCACGCATCGAACGGCGCTGCCGGAGCTTCTTCGCCCTACCCTTCGACAGCCTCGACCGCGACGCTCTCAAGCGCGAGCTCGAGCGCATCGGCACGCTCTGAGAACAGGAGATTCCATGACCGACACCCTCCCCAACCTCGACCTGTCCCTGTTCGACGCCAGTCCGGCGGACATCGTCCCCGGTGACGACAAACCACGCATACTGCTGCTCCATGGCTCGACCCGCGAGCGCTCGTTCAGCCGCCTGTTGGTGGAAGAGGCGGCGCGCCTGCTGGAGCACTTCGGCGCGCAGACCCGCATCTTCGATCCATCCGGGCTGCCGTTGCCCGACGATGCCCCTGTCGAGCATCCAAAGGTGCAGGAACTCCGAGAGCTGGTGCAGTGGTCGGAGGGCCAGGTGTGGTGCTCTCCTGAGCGGCACGGCGCCATGTCGGCGGTGTTCAAGGCGCAGATCGACTGGATTCCCCTGGAACTCGGCGCGGTGCGTCCCACTCAGGGCAAGACGCTGGCAGTGATGCAGGTATGCGGCGGCTCGCAGTCGTTCAACGTGGTCAACCAACTACGTGTGCTGGGACGCTGGATGCGCATGTTCACCATACCCAACCAGTCCTCGGTGCCCAAGGCCTTCATGGAGTTCGACGACGCCGGCCGAATGAAACCCTCTGCCTACTATGACCGGCTCGTCGACGTCATGGAGGAACTGATGAAGTTCACCGTCCTGCTGCGTGGGTACCAGGGCACACTCGTGGATCGCTACTCCGAACGCAAGGAAAGCGCGGAGCAACTTTCAGCTCGGGTCAATCAGCGCTCGATCTGATCGCTGGCACTGCTAGGGGGAACGGTCGATAGCCTTGAGGGAAATCCCTCATTGCTGGACACAGGCCGCACTACTAGCCTGGACGTCACCAAACGTCTGATTCGAAGGAGAACCCCATGACGACCTCGCAGAACGACGACAAGCGCCCCACGCCCGACCCGGCGGAAGACAACGCCTTCTTCCCCTCGCCCTACTCGCTCAGCCAGTTCACCTCGGCGAAATCCGATCTCAGCGGCGCCGACTATCCCAGCCCCTACCAGAGCGGACGCTGGAAGATCCTGCTAATCGGCGCCGACGAGCGTTATTTGCTGACCGACAACGGCACGATGTTCTCCACCGGCAATCACCCGGTCGAAACCCTGCTGCCCATGTACCACCTCGACAAGGCCGGCTTCGCCTTCGATATCGCCACCCTGTCCGGCAACCCGGTGAAGTTCGAATTCTGGGCCATGCCATCCGAAGACGCCGAGATACAGGGCCTGTATGGCAAATACCGCGACCGCTTCAAACGTCCGCTCAAGCTGGCCGACGTCATAGCAAAAGCACTGGGCGAGGACTCCGACTACATCGGCGTGTTCATTCCCGGCGGCCACGGCGCCCTGATCGGTCTGCCCGAAAGCACGGAGGTGAAAGAAGTGCTGCAGTGGGCGGTCGCCAACGACAAATTCATCATTTCCCTGTGCCACGGCCCGGCGGCACTTCTGGCGGCCGGCGTGGGTGAGTCGGCAAGTACCTACCCCTTCAACGGCTACCGTATCTGCGCATTTCCCGATGCCCTCGACGCCAAGACGCCCGACATCGGCTACATGCCGGGCCACCTGACCTGGAAGTTCGGCGAACGCCTGCAGGCACTGGGCGTCGAGATCGTCAACCAGGACATCTCCGGTGCGACGCACCAGGATCGCAAACTGCTGACCGGCGACAGCCCGCTGGCCGGCAATAACCTGGGCAAGCTCGCTGCGGCAGCATTGCTGCAAGCGGTCGCGACGAAGTGATGAACTCGCCAGCCGAGGCAGCCATGCGCGCCGTGCTCGACATCGAGGCGGCGCAAAGCCTGGAAGCGATCAAAGCGGCCGTGCGGGGTTTCGCCAATCCCCATGGCTATGATCGCTTCGTGCTGTTTTCCGCCTCGGCGGCGAGCGAAGAAATCATCGAGCGCATCCATTGGGTGGAAGGCAACTGGTTCGGTGACGGGCAACCCGTCGATGCCGAAACCTACATGCGGCGCTGCCCTGTCACGCGCCACCTGCTCGATGCGCGCGATGCCTTCTTCTGGATCAAGGTGCAGGAGCAGGACGGCGAACGCTACCGCGTGGTTCGCACGCCCAAAGGTGTCGGCGTCCAGGGTTTGCAGGTTCCGGTGTTCGGCCCACGTGGACTGGAAGGCGCCATGAGTCTCGGCGGCATGCAGGTTGACGGTTCGCCACGGGTACGCCTGGGGCTCGGTTTGCTCGCCAGCGCGGCGTTCTTCTGCGCCCGCAGATTGCTCGAGGCGCCCATGGACGACAGTCTCGGCAAGCTCACGCCGCGCGAGCGCGAAGTGCTGGCCTGGACAGCTGCTGGCCGGCGTCAGGCGGATATCGCGACGACCCTCGGCCTGTCGGAGCGCACCGTGGAAAACCATCTGCGCTCGGCGCGCCGCCGCCTTGGCGTGACGACGACAGCGCAGGCCATCCGCACCGCCATTCGCAATGGCGAGATCGCAGGCTGAGCGCAGCGGACACTGCCAGCGTCGTATGTGCAACAACACCGTTCGCCAAGCGGCACGCACCTCTCCTGCCAGCGGCCATTTGCCACCCAACTTCCCGGCACATCGATATTCAAAAATCGTATTTAACTCAAGCCTTTAAATCCAATAGGGTATAAAAACCGGACCACCGGAGCCTCGATTTTCCCCGCCGCTCCGTTGCGCCCTCATCTCGGTGCCGTTGCGTGCACATCCACAAGATGAGGTTTGCATGACCAGTCCGATTACCCTTGAGGACAGCGACCAGGACGTCGCCCCAGCGCTACACCCCGCCGCCGTTCTCAGCACTGACGCCGAAGCCCTGCAGGCCGCACAGGCCCTGGCAGAAGCGGCGCAGACAGACGTCATCCTGCGCGACCGTGAACGCCGCCTGCCCTGGGAGCTGGTGGAACGGTTCACCGCCAGCGGCCTCGGCAGCATCGCCGTGCCGCGCGCCTTCGGCGGCCCGCAACTGTCCTACGTGACCATCGCCGAGGTATTTCGCATCATCTCCGCGGTCGACCCGGCCCTGGGGCAGATTCCGCAGAACCAGTTCGGCCTCCTCGGCCTATTGCAGGCCGGCGCCAGCCCCGAGCAACAACAGCGCCTGTTCGCCAGCGTGCTGGCAGGCGCGCGCATCGGCAACGGCGGCCCCGAACGGGGCAGCAAGCACACCCTGGACATCCAGGCGCGCCTGGTGAAACGCGACGGTCGCTGGCTGTTCAGCGGCGAGAAGTTCTACTCCACTGGTGCCCTCTTCGCCCACTGGATCGCCAGCAAGGCGCTGGACGAACAGGGCCGGCCGTGGCTGGCCTTCATCCAGCGCGGGCGCCCGGGGCTGCGTGTCGTCAATGACTGGTCCGGCTTCGGTCAGCGCACCACCGCCAGCGGCACCGTGCTGCTCAACGAGGTGGAGGTCGACGAGAACAACCTGATTCCACTCTGGCCGCTGGCCGACAAACCGAGCATCCAGGGCGCCTTCTCGCAGCTGATCCAGGCCGCGATCGACCTCGGCATCGCCGACGGCGCGCTACGCGACACGCTGGAGTTCGTACGGCATAAGGCGCGACCGTGGATTGATGCCAAGGTCGATCAGGCCGGTGACGACCCATATGTGATCGCCGATGTCGGCCGCCTGCAGGTTGAACTACATGCCGCCGAAGCGCTGCTGCACAAGGCCGCTCGCGTACTCGATGAGGTCGCTGCGAACGCCATCGATGACAACGCAGCCGCCCGCGCCTCCATTGCAGTTGCCGAAGCCAAGGCGCTCACAACCGAAATCAGCCTCCAAGCCAGCGAGAAGCTGCTGGAACTGGCCGGCAGCCGCGCCACCCTGGCCGAGTTCGGCCTCGACCGCCACTGGCGCAACGCGCGCACCCACACCCTGCACGACCCGGTGCGCTGGAAGTACCACGCCGTCGGCGCCTGGCACCTGAACCAACGTCACCCTGCCCGCCATTCCTGGATCTGAGCCATGAACGCACCTCTGACCAATACGGTGGCGCTGATTCGCAGCGACGCCGAAGCCCTCGGCGTGGCCGAAGCCCTGGCCCAGGTACTGAGCCCCGGCAGCGCCGAACGCGACCGTGAACGGCGCCTGCCACACAGCGAGCTGGAACTGTTCAGCCACTCCGGCCTGTGGGCCATCAGCGTACCCAAGGCCTTTGGCGGCGCGGGTGTCTCCAGTGTCACCCTGGCCAAGGTCATCGCCCGTATTTCCCAGGCCGATGCCTCGCTCGGGCAGATTCCGCAAAACCACTTCTATGCCCTGGAAGTGCTGCGCATCAACGGCAGCGAAGCACAGCAGCGTCGTCTCTACGGTGAAGTACTGGCCGGACGACGCTACGGCAATGCCCTGGCCGAACTCGGCACCAAGACCGCGCTGGATCGCAACACGCGGCTGAGCCGCGATGGCGAGCACTATCGCGTCAACGGGCGTAAGTTCTACGCCACCGGCGCGCTGTATGCGCAGCGCATTCCCACCCTCGCGGTGGACGATGAGGGCCGCGGCCAACTGGCCTTCATCCCGCGTCAGGCGGCCGGCCTGCAGGTGACCGATGACTGGAGCGGCTTCGGCCAGCGCACCACCGGCAGCGGCTCGGTGCAGCTCGACAACGTGCCGGTGGACGCCGACGACGTGGTGCCGTTTCAGAGCGCCTTCGACCGTCCGACCACCGTCGGCCCGTTCGCCCAGTTGCTGCATGCGGCCATCGACACCGGCATCGCCCGCGCCGCCTACGAAGACCTGCTGCAGTTCGTCCGTCACAAGTCGCGCCCATGGATCGACGCCGGCATCGACAAGGCCAGCGACGACCCATTGACCCAGCAGGAGATCGGTCGCCTGGTCATTCGCCTGCACGCCAGCGAAGCGCTGCTGGAGCGGGCTGGCGAATTCGTCGACCGCGCCCAGATTGCGCCAGATGAACACAGCGTCGCCGCGGCCTCGATCGCCGTGGCCGAAGCGCGCGCCATCAGCACCGAAGTCTCGCTGCTGATTTCCAGCAAGCTGCTGGAGCTGTCCGGCAGCCGCGCCACCCTGGCCGAGTTCGGCCTCGACCGTCACTGGCGCAACGCGCGCACTCACACCCTGCACGACCCGGTGCGCTGGAAGTACCACGCCATCGGCGATTACGTGCTCAACGAACGACTGCCACCGCGCCGGGGGACGATCTGATGGCCAGGGAAATCCTCCTCAACGCCTTCAACATGAACTGCATCGGGCACATCCATCACGGGCTGTGGACGCACCCGCGCGACCGCTCGACGGACTTCAACCAGTTGAGCTACTGGACGGAACTGGCCCAGTTGCTCGAACGCGGGCTGTTCGACGGGTTGTTCATCGCCGATATCCTCGGCGTCTACGACGTCTACCAGAACGGCATCGACCTGCCGTTGCAGGAGGCCATCCAGCTGCCGGTCAACGACCCGCTGCTGCTGGTCTCGGCCATGGCCGGCGTGACTCGGCACCTGGGGTTCGGCGTGACCGCCAACCTCAGCTACGAGGCGCCCTACACATTCGCCCGACGCCTATCGACCCTCGATCACCTCACTCAAGGGCGCATCGGCTGGAACATCGTCACCGGCTACCTGGACAGCGCGGCCAAGGCCATGGGCCAGCCACAGCAGGTCGAGCACGACCGTCGCTACGATCAGGCCGACGAGTACCTGCAAGTGCTCTACAAGCTGCTCGAAGGCAGTTGGCAGGACGATGCCGTGCTGGCCGACCGCGAGCGACGCCTCTACGCCCAGCCCGGCAAGGTGCACAAGGTGCGCCACCAGGGCGAGTTCTATCAGGTCGAGGGCTATCACCTCAGCCAGCCGTCGCCGCAGCGCACGCCGCTGCTGTTCCAGGCCGGCTCGTCGCCACGCGGCCTGCGCTTCGCCGGCGAGCATGCCGAGTGCGTGTTCATCGGCGGCAACGACCATGCAGCAGTTCGCACCCAGGTTGACAAGGTGCGCGCCAGCGCCGTGGCGGCCGGTCGCGCGGCCGAGGGCATCAAGGTGTTCATGGGCATCGCCGTGATCGTTGCGCCGACCGAAGCCGAGGCCCGCGACAAGCACGCCGAGTACCTGCGCTACGCCAGCCCGGAGGCCGGCATCGCGCATTTTTCCAGCTCCACCGGCATCGACCTGGCCGCCTTCGGCCTGGACGAGCCGATCCAGCCGCGCAAGACCAACGCCATCGAGTCGGTGGTCAAGACCTTCAGCGGCTGGACCAAGCGTCGCCTGCTCGAGCAGCACGCCCTCGGCGGCCGCTACCCGCTGGTGGTCGGCTCGCCGGAGCAAGTGGCCGAACAACTGATCGCCTGGGTCGACGCCACCGGCCTGGACGGCTTCAACCTGACGCGCATCGTCACCCCGGAAAGTTACGCCGACTTCATCGACCTGGTGATTCCCGAGCTGCAACGCCGTGGCCGCTACAAGACCGCCTACGCAGACGGCGCCCTGCGCCACAAGCTGTTCGGCCAGGGCCCGCGCCTGCCGTCCGAGCATCCCGGTGCCGCCTGGCGCGACCCCGCCCGCCTGGAGCACCAGCACAGCATCACCCACGAACTGCGAGGCCTCAGCAGCAACGCGCTGAGCCTGCTCTGAACCCCTACAAGGACGCCATCATGCTCAAGACCCTGAAAATCCTGACCCTCGGCACCCTGCTCGCCGCCAGCACCCTGGCCCAGGCCGAGCCGGCCCTGAAACTCGGCACCACCGCCGCTTTCGCGCCACCGCTGGAAGTGGCCGTGGCCGAGGCGAAGAAACAAGGGCTGGAAGTCGAACTGATCGAGTTCACCGACTGGATCGCGCCCAACGTCAGCCTGGCCAATGGCGACATCGACGTGAACTACTTCCAGCACATTCCCTTCCTGGAAAACGCCAAGTCCGAAGGTGGCTACGACCTGGTGCCAGTGGCGCGCGGCGTGCTCAACAACGTCGGCCTGTACTCGAAGAAGCACAAGGACTTCTCCACCCTGCCGGACGGCGCCAAGGTGGCCATCGCCAACGACCCGATCAATGGCGGGCGTGGCCTGCAACTGCTGCGCAAGGCCGGGCTGATCGAACTCAAGCCGGACGTCGGCTACAAGGCCACCCTGGACGACATCACCGCCAACCCGAAGAACATCCGCATCATCGAGCTGGAAGCCGTGCAACTGGTGCGCGCACTGGATGAAGTGGACGTGGCCCAGGGCTACCCGCATTACATCCGCCTGGCCGGCACCCATGACCCGGAGTCGGCGCTGCTGTTCGACGGCCTGGACAACCCCGAATACATCATCCAGTTCGTCGCCCAGCCGGCCAAGGCCAAGGACGCCCGCCTGCTCAAGTTCATCGACATCTACCAGCACTCGCCGGCCGTACGCGCGGCGCTGGACAAGGCCCACGGCAAGCTCTACCAGCCAGGCTGGGAAAGCTGACATGAGCGGTTTCGACCCACATCTGCAGCAGGCCGCACAGGCCAGCCAGGCCGTCGACACGCACCTGCGCTTCGACAACCTGGGCAAGGCCTACGACGGTGCCAATGGCCCGGTGCAGGCGCTGCGCGATATCGACCTGGCGATCTCGCGTGGCGAAGTGTTCGGCATCATCGGCCGCAGCGGCGCGGGCAAGTCCTCGCTGCTGCGCACCATCAACCGCCTGGAGCAACCCAGCAGCGGCCGCGTGCTGATCGACGGTATCGACATCGCGCAGTATGACGAAGATCAGCTGGTCGCCCTGCGTCGGCGCATCGGCATGATCTTCCAGCACTTCAATCTGATGTCGGCCAAGACCGTGTGGCAGAACGTCGAGCTGCCACTGAAGGTCGCTGGCGTGCCGCGTGAAGCACGCCAGCGCAAGGTGCGCGAACTGCTCGAACTGGTCGGCCTGCAGGACAAGCACGCGGCCTATCCGGCGCAGCTTTCCGGCGGGCAGAAACAACGCGTGGGAATCGCCCGCGCCCTGGTGCATGACCCGCAGATATTGCTCTGTGACGAAGCCACCAGCGCGCTCGATCCGGAAACCACCCAGTCGATCCTCGGCCTGCTGCGTGAAATCAACCAGCGCCTGGGTCTCACCGTGGTGCTGATCACCCATGAGATGGCCGTGATCCGCGAAATCTGCGACCGCGTGGTGGTACTGGAGCAAGGCGAAGTGGTCGAGCAAGGACCGGTGTGGCGCGTCTTCGGCGCACCACGCCACGACGTGACGCGCACCTTGCTCGCGCCGCTGCAGCATGCCCTGCCGGCACGCCTGCAAGCGCGTCTGCGCAGCGAACATGAACAGGCTGACGACGAGCTGATACTGCGCCTGCACTTCACCGGTAGCGGCCTGGAGCCTGACCTGCCCACCATCGGCGCGGCACTCGGCGGCCGGGTGAAACTGCTCGACGCCAGCCTCGAGCAGATCCAGGGCCATGCGGTAGGCCACCTGATCCTCGCCGTCGGCCAATCGACGCTCGCTCACTCCACTCTGCTCGACAACGCACGGCCACTGGCCGATCACCTGGAGGTACTGGGTTATGTCGCTGCTGCTTGATCGCCTCTGGCAAGGTTTGCTCGACACCCTGCTGATGGTCGGCGTGTCATCGTTGCTGGCACTGCTGGCCGGTATCCCGCTGGCGGTGTTTCTGGTCACCAGCAGCAAGGGCGGCATCTTCGAGGCGCCACGGCTGAACCAGGTGCTGGGCGCCATCGTCAACCTGTTCCGCTCGATCCCTTTTCTGATCCTGATGGTGGCGCTGATTCCCTTCACCCGTCTGATCGTCGGCACCACCTACGGTGTCTGGGCGGCGGTGGTGCCGCTGACCATCGCCGCCACGCCGTTCTTCGCGCGTATCGCCGAAGTCAGCCTGCGCGAGGTCGACCACGGCCTGATCGAAGCCGCCCAGGCCATGGGCTGCCGGCGCTGGCACATCGTCTGGCACGTGCTGCTGCCCGAGGCCCTGCCGGGCATCGTCGGCGGTTTCACCATCACCCTGGTGACCATGATCAATTCCTCGGCCATGGCCGGCGCCATCGGTGCGGGCGGCCTCGGCGACCTGGCCTACCGCTACGGTTACCAGCGTTTCGACAGCCAGGTGATGCTCACCGTGATCGTCGCCCTGGTGGTGCTGGTCAGCCTGATCCAGTTCAGCGGCGACCGCCTGGCCAAGCGCCTCAACCACCGCACCTGATCTTTCACCCAATTCACAATACGCATCGGAGATGCAATGAAAAAACGTAGTCTGCTCGCTCTGAGCATTGCCTTGATCACCACCTGCTCCAGCGCCCTCGCCGGCCCCATTCTCGACCGTGTGCAGCAGCGCGGCGAAGTGGTGGGTGTACTGATGGAAAACTACCCGCCCTTCTCCTTTCTCAACGAGCAGAACCAGCTCGATGGTTTCGACGTGGACATCGCCAAGGCCGTAGCCGACCGCCTGGGCGTGAACCTGCGTCTGGAAACACCGTCCTGGGACGTGATCGCTGCCGGCCGTTGGGGCGGTCGCTATGACGTGTGCATCTGCTCCATGACGCCGAGCCAGGCACGCGCCGAGGTCTTCAATTTTCCGCTCAACTACTACGCCTCGCCCGCTGTCATCGTGGTCAACGCCAAGGATGAGCGCATCCACAGCGGCAAGGATCTGAACGGCAAGAAGGTCGGCGTGATCACTGCATCCACCTACGAGAGCTACCTGCGCAAGGATCTGGTGATCGAAGGTGCCGAAGACCAGAAGATCGACTACCCCTTCGACCAGGTGCAGATCGCGCCCTACGACAACGAGACCGTTGCCTTCCAGGATCTCGCCCTCGGTGCTGGCGTGCGCCTGGACGCCATGGTCACCAACCTGGTGACCGCCAAGGAGCGCATCGCTGCCGATCCCCGCTTCAAGGTGACCGGCGAGGTGTTGTATGCCGAACCCAATGCCGTGGCCACCGAGAAAGGTGATGCGGACTGGGACGCCAAGTTGGTCGAGGTATTCGCAGCACTCAAACAGGACGGCACCCTGGCGAAGATCTCGCAAAAATGGATCGGTGCCGATATCAGCCAATGACCGCCTTCCCTCAACCACCCCGACCGCCGCGCCTCGCGGCGGGCATCCTGTCCGCTCTGCCACGGTTCTTCGGTTTTCGCGTACGCCTGTACCTGACCTGGGCCGTGTTGCTGGCCCTGTGCGTCGCGTTCTTCCTGACCTTCGATCTGAAGTTCTCGGTGATCATCGACAAGTGGCCAAACCTGGTGGGCATCAACCTGGGGCCCAACGGCTTCCTCCAGGGCGCCGCACTGACCCTGTTTCTCAGCGTCTGCTCGATCGTCGTATCGGTACTGCTGGGCTTTCTCGCCGCGCTGGCACGCCTGTCGTCCAGCGCCGTGGCCTTCGGTATCGCGACCTTCTATGCCTCGTTCTTCCGCGGCACACCGCTGTTGATCCAGATCCTGCTGATCTACCTGGGGCTGCCGCAAATAGGCCTGGTGCCCGGGGCGATCACGGCAGGCATCCTGGCCCTATCACTGAACTATGGCGCCTACCTGAGCGAGATATTCCGCGCCGGCATCCTTGGTGTCGCCCGCGGCCAGCGCGAGGCCGCGTTGGCACTGGGCATGAGGCGCAGCGTGATCTTCTGGCGCATCGTTCTGCCCCAGGCCATGCGCACCATCCTGCCGCCCACCACCAACCAGTTCATCTCCATGCTCAAGGACTCCTCGCTGGTATCGGTGATGGGGGTCTGGGAAATCATGTTCCTGGCCCAGTCCTATGGGCGTTCGTCGTACCGCTACATCGAACTGCTGACCACCGCCGCCGTCATCTACTGGCTGCTGTCGATTGGCCTGGAACTGATCCAGGCACGGCTGGAGCGGCACTACGGCAAGGGCTTCCAGGAGCGGCGCTAGTGCCCAGGTGCCGCGCAGGATAACGGCGGCTCTACGTAGGGTGCGCCGTGCGCACCAGGCCAGCACCGCGGTATTTGCGGTGCGCACAGCGCACCCTACCCGGAGCGCCGGCAACGCGTAGTTGCCGGCCCGTATCACCATTGATCAATAGAGATTCTTCATGTCCGACCCAACTCCCCTGCTCTTCGGCCTCTATGAACAAGCCAGCGTCGGCTGTGGCGGCGCACCCAGCCTGTGGACGCATCCGGCCGATGAACGCCTGGGCATCAACACCCTGAAATTCTGGTCGAACCAGGCACGCATCGCCGAGCAGGCCAACCTCGACCTGTTCTTCTTCGCGGATGTGCTGGGCTTCTACGACGTCCATGGCGGCAACCATGACGCCGCGCTGAAATGGGCCGTGGAGGCGCCGGCCAATGATCCCTTGCTGCACATTCCTGCCTTGGCCGCGCTGACCGAACACCTCGCCTTCGGCGCGACCGTCAGCACCACCTACGAACACCCGTTCAGCCACGCCCGCCGTTTCAGCACGCTGGATCACCTGAGCGGCGGGCGCATCGGCTGGAACATCGTCACCTCCTACCTGACCAGCGCCGCGCGCAACTTCGGGCTGGATCGGATGATCCGCCACGATGACCGCTACGAGCGCGCCGAAGAGTTCATGGACGTGGTCTACAAGCTCTGGGAAGGCAGTTGGGCCGATGATGCCGTGGTCGCTGACAAGGCAAGACAGCTTTACGCCCGTGGCGAGCGAGTACGCCCGATCAACCACGAAGGTGCTCACTACCGGGTTACCGGGCCGCACCTGACGGCGCCCTCGCCACAACGCAGCCCGCTGCTGATCCAGGCTGGCTGGTCGGGTCGGGGCCGACAGTTCGCTGCCAAGCATGCCGAGCTGATCTTCACCGCCAAGTCCGACCCACTGGAGATCCGCGCCGGGCTAGACGACATCGCCCGCCAAGCCGTGGCCAACGGCCGCGCCGCCGATGACGTGAAGTCGCTCACCGTATTGCGGATCGTCACCGCGCCGACCGCCATCGAGGCCCAGCGCAAATACGACCAGTTGCAGAGCAACTATCACCTGCAGGCGCAACTGGTCAGCTACGCCGGCGACACCGGCATCGACATCGACCGCTACGCCGACAACGAGCCGCTGACCACCCATACCGAAGGCATGACCTCCTACGTCATGCGCCCCGATGGCAGCGGCAAGCCGCTGACCGCTGGCGATGTGCGTCAGCGCTTCGCCAGGGTCACCCGCGGCACCGACCTGATCCTGGTCGGCACGCCGGCCCAGGTTGCCGAGAAGATCGAGGAGCACGCACGGATTTCCGGCACCACCGGCTACATGCTCAACCCGCTGATCAGCCCCGGCACGCTGAGCGACTTCGCCGAACTGGTGGTGCCCGAATTGCAGAAACGCGGGCTCTACCGAACCACAGCGCAAAGCGGCACCTTGCGCTCACGGCTGCGCGCTGACAGAGCCGATCATCTGCCAAGCAATGCTTACGGTGCTCGCTTCAGGTTCACTCAGGACTGATTGCCCGGGCGAAGAAAAACCCGCCCAGCTTGCGCCGAGCGGGTTTCAACGATGATCCAACGACAGGTGGCGCCGCACGATGATTGATTGCTTGGCGTGTTGCTCGGGAGTGGAACTCAACGCAATCGCGGCACGCTAAAAACCGGCTGCTAACCCTGCACGCAACCCCACTCCACCCGATTGCGCCCCTGCGCCTTGCCCCGGTACAACGCGACATCCGCCTGCTGCAGGCACTCATCGAACGCCTGCGCGCTGGTGAATTCATCCGCAACGCCAATGGTCGCCGTGCAGCGAATCGGCCGCTTCACGCCAATGCCGGACACTTCGCAGTGTTCGATCGCCGCCCGCGTACGCTCCGCCAGTTGCAGCACACCGGCCCTGTCCGTATCCAGGGCGATGATCACGAACTCTTCACCGCCCAACCGGCAGATCAGATCGCCCTGTCGGGCGGTGGCCTTGAGGACGTCGGCAATACGCGCCAGGACGAGGTCGCCGACGTTATGGCCATGGGTGTCGTTGATGCTCTTGAAATGATCGATATCCACGATCAGCAGGTAGGCCGGCCCGGCCGTGCGCGAGCGGAAGTGCGCCTCCAGGGCATCCATCAACCCGCGCCGGTTCAGCAGGCGGGTCAGCGGGTCATGGGCCGCCAGGCTGCGCAGTTCATCGGTAAGGCGGCGCAGCACCAACCATACCGCGCAAGGCGGCAGCACGGTCGCCAGGAACGACATGTAGATGTAGAAGATCTTCTGGAAGCCGCTGCTCATGTCGATGGCAGCCAGGCCGTCATCGAGGATCAGGGCAAACTTCGCGGCGTTGAGTATGCAGATGCCAGCGATCAGCACGGCGAACACCATCATTTCCACGCTCAGATCCCTGGCGTAGCTGCGGCTGCCATGCAGCGCCACCACGGTCATGGCCAGAAACAGCAGCGCGCAGGCACCCGCCAGCATGGCATGGCGAGCCGCATCGCCAAGCACTGAATGCACCAGCACCTGCAGCAGCGAATAGCCGATGGCCAGCGCCAGTAGAGGGCGCAGCACCAGAGTGGGACGGTCGAAGAAGCGCATGGCGCCCAGCACGTAGGCCACTGGGGCGCAAAGGGTCAGCGTATGGTTGACGACGCTCAGGAAACCCCAGTCCGGCGGGCCGTCGAGCAGTTGCAGGATATAGGCAAGGCCGAGCAGCAGATTGCCCAGAGCGAAGACTTCCATACCCATTTTCTTGCCGTTCAACCGGGTGCTGATCAGCAGGAACATCACGCAGAAACACAGAAGGTGCACGCACAGCATGCCGAGAATAACGGTGGTGGTCATGGGATTCGCGTAAGTGGAAGGGACAGCAATAGCAGCCTTGCAAGAACCATTGATGGAGACGACCGCAGCACGGAATCCCTTCGGCGCTGCTCGTGTATCGGCAGGGCAATTTAATACTGCAGTATCCTAATCACAGACAACTGAGGAAACAATGAAAGGGGATATGGAGCGGTGGTGGCTGGTTTTCGATTGGCTGCAGTTTTGTGCTGGTTCCAGAACATTCGCGGACAGGTTCGCTCCCACAACGGGCAGGCCGCACTCGGCAGATAGAGATGAGTCGGCCGAGGCAAAAAGAAACCCGCGCGGTGCTGACCGGGCGGGTTTGCTTTTGTGCTGCGCCTACCGTGGCAACTTACCTGTTCACTCGATCTGCGCCCCCGACTCCTTGGCCACCTTGCCCCAACGCACGCGGTCTTCACGGATGATGCGGGCGAATTCCTCGGGAGTGGTGTACTCCACGGTGATGCCGTTCTGGCCAAAGCGCTCGGCGGTCTGCGCGGATTTGGCGATCGTGCCGATCTCCTGGTTCAGGCGCTCGACGATGGCCGGCGGCGTCTTGGCCGGCAGGACGATGCCGAACCAGCCGGAGGTTTCCAGCCCCGGCAAGCCGGCTTCGGCGGCGGTGGGCACATCCGGCAGCAGTGGCGAACGTTGCGCACTGGTCAAGGCCAGACCACGGACTTTGCCGGCCTGGATCTGCGGCGCGAGGATGGTCAGGGTGTCTACCGCCACGTCCACTTCACCGCCCAGCAGCGCGGTGATAGCCGGCGCACTGCCCTTGTAGGGCACGTGCAGCAGATCAATGCCGGCCAGGCTCTTGAACAACTCGCCAGACAGGTGGCACAGCGTACCGTTGCCGCAAGAGGAATAGCTGATGGCACCCGGCTTGGCCTTTGCTGCGGCGATCAGCCCTTGCAGATCGGTCACGCCGAGGTTGCTATTGACGGCGATCACGTTGGGAATCGACGCCACCACCGAGATCGGGGTGAAGGATGTCTCCGGGTCGAAGCGCAGGTTGTCGGCCAGGTTCGGCAGGATGGTCAACTGCCCGGCGGTGGCCAGCGACAGGGTATAGCCATCCGGCGCTGCCTTGGCCGCGGCTTCTGCGGCGATGGCGGTACCGGCGCCCGGTTTGTTGTCCACCACCACCGGCTGGCCGAGAGCGCTGGACAGCTGGTCGGCATAGTAGCGACCAATGGTGTCGGCACCGCCACCGGGCGGGAACGGAATGATCAGGGTCAGCGGTTTGCTCGGCCAGGCGGCTTCGGCCTGGGCCAGCACCGGCGACAGGGCCAGGCCTGCGAGCAGCAGGCCGGCACCGAGTTTACGCAGCGTGAATCGGGACATGGGCAGCTCCTTGCGCTCAGTCGAAGGTGATGTGGGATTGCTTGACCACCTCGGCGTACTTGGCCGAGTCGCTAGCGATCTGCTCGGCGAAGATCTGCGGGGTCGACGGCCAGGCAGTCAGGCCCTGGGTGGCGAGTTTTTCCTGTACGGCCGGCGAGGCGGCAGCCTTGGCGATCTCGTCGTTGAGCCGTTCGATCACCGCAGCCGGGGTGGCGGCTGGCGCGCTGAGGCCGAACCAGGAAGTGACTTCGAAACCGGGGTAACCCAGTTCGGCGACGGTCGGCACTTCAGGCAACAGCGGCGAGCGTTCGCGCGAGGCGATGGCCAGGCCCTTGAGTTTGCCGGCCTGGATCTGCGGCGCGAGGATGGTCAGGGTGTCCACCGCCAGGTCGACGTTGCCGCCGAGCACCGCACTCACTGCCGGCGCACTGCCCTTGAACGGCACGTGCAGCAGGTCGGTACCGGTGGTCAGGCGCAGGTATTCGCCGGCCAGGTGGACGATGGTGCCGCTGCCGCTGGAGGAGTAGGACAGCTCGCCCGGCTTGCTCTTGGCCAGGGCGACCAGCTCCGGCAGGGTCTGTGCCGGCACCTTGTCATTGGCGGCGACCACCAGGCCGGTATAGGCCAGCAAGGACACCGGGGCGAAGGCGGTCTGCGGGTCGAACTTGAGGTTGTCGACGATATGCGGCAGCACGGTCAACTGGCCGGTGGGCACCAGCGACAGGGTATAGCCATCGGGCTTGCTGGCAGCGACGAACTCGGCGGCGATGGCCGTGCCGGCGCCGGGTTTGTTGTCCACCAGCACGGTCTGGCCCAGCGACTGGGTGAGCGCGTCGGCGTAGATGCGTGCCACGGTATCGGCGGCACCGCCCGGCGGGTACGGCACGACGATCTTCACGGCCTGGCTGGGCCAGTCGGCGGCATTGACGACCAGGGATGCGGACAGCGTGGCCAGTGCCAGCAGGCGCTTGATAAAGGGTTTTGCAGACATCTTGTTGGTTTCCTTAGTGGTTCACGAGGGCAGAGAACGGCTATGTCCGGTTTGCTGACGTGCCTCTGTAGGAGCGGCTTCAGCCGCGAAATTCGCGGACAAGTCCGCTCCCACAGAGCAGGCGACAAGCAACTGGGACATCGCCCGGTAAAACCCTGACTGGCGTGAGCAGAACCGTTGGCGGCGCCGTGTTGCACGTATGTCCGGGGATGAAAGAAATCGCTCAGTTTTCTTCGCTGAAGGCCACCTGGCGCGTAGCCCGCAGACGCGGCAGGCACATGATCAGGATCAGCCCGACGGCGAGCAGCAGCAGGGTCAGGCTCAGCGGACGGGTGAAGAACACGCTGGGGTCGCCACGCGACAACAACATGGCGCGGCGCAGGTTCTCCTCCATCATCGGCCCGAGGATGAAACCCAGCAGCAGCGGCGCCGGCTCGCAGCGCAGCTTGATCAGCAGGTAACCGAGCAGGCCGAAGGCCACGGTGAGCAGCACGTCGAACAGGCTGTTGTTGACGCTGTACACGCCGATGCAGCAGAACAGCAAGATCGCCGGATACAGCAGGCGGTATGGCACCGACAGCAGCTTCACCCAGATGCCCACCAAAGGCAGGTTAAGCACCAGCAGCAGGACGTTGCCCACCCACATGCTGACGATCAGCCCCCAGAACAACTCGGGGCGTTCGGTGATCACCTGCGGGCCGGGCACGATACCGTGGATCATCATGGCGCCGACCATCAGCGCCATCACCGCGTTGGACGGCAGGCCCATCACCAGCAGCGGAATGAACGAGGTTTGCGCGCCGGCGTTGTTGGCCGACTCGGGGCCGGCGACGCCCTCGATGGCGCCCTTACCGAAGCGCTCGGGCTCCTTGGCCAGGCGTTTCTCCACCATGTAGGAGGCAAACGCGCTGAGCATCGCCCCACCACCTGGCAGGATGCCGAGCACCGAGCCGAGGCCGGCGCCGCGCAGTACCGGTTTCCAGGCGCGGCGGTAGTCGTCGCGGTTGGGCAGGATACGTCCGATACGTTTGAGCAGTGGCGTGCGCGATTCGTCGCGTTCCAGATTGGCGATGATCTCGCCGATACCGAAGATGCCCATGGAGATGACCACGAAGTCGATGCCGTCAGCCAGTTGCGGCAGGCCGAAGGTGAAACGCTCCGCGCCGGAGTTCACATCCACGCCAACCAGCCCCAGCAATAGGCCGAGCAGGGTCATGGCCAGTGCCTTGATCAAATCGCCCTGGGCCAGCACCACCGCAGCCACCAGGCCGAGCAACATCAGCGAGAAATATTCCGCCGGGCCGAAACGCAGGGCGAATGCCGACAGTGGCGCTGACGCCGCCGCTACCAACAGGATGGCCAGGCTGCCGGCGACGAAGGAGCCGATGGCGGCAATCCCCAGCGCTGCGCCCGCCCTGCCCTGACGCGCCATAGCGTGGCCATCCAAGCAGGTGACCACCGATGATGATTCGCCAGGCAGGTTGACCAGGATCGCCGTGGTAGAACCACCGTACTGGGCGCCGTAGTAGATGCCCGCGAGCATGATCAACGCCGCTGCTGGCGGCAGCCCGTAGGTGATCGGCAGCAGCATGGCGATGGTCGCCACCGGCCCCAGCCCCGGCAGTACACCGACCAGGGTACCGAGAGTGACGCCGATCAGGCAGTACAGCAGGTTCTGCCAGGTCAGCGCGGCGTCGATGCCGATGGCGAGATTGGCCAAGAGATCCATCGAGCCCTCCTCAGACCGGCAGCACGGGCAGTTGCAAACCCAGGCCCCAGGCGAATACCAGCCCGCCGAAACCGGCGAGTGCCAAGCCCAGCGCGACCTGCTCGCCGAGACGCACCTGCGGCCTCGCGTAGCCGCTGAGCAGGGTCATCGCCAGAGTCGCCAGCAGCAAGCCCAGCACCGGCACCAACAAGGCGAAGGCCAACACACCGGCGGCGATGAACAGCGCCGGGCGCAGCACGAACAGCGACTCCAGCGCATCACGCTCGACCAGGCGCCAGGACAGGCTGCGCAATACGATCACGGCACCGAGCAGCGTCAGCGCAACGCACACCAGCAAAGGGAAATAGCCCGCGCCCATGCGCATGGCGCTGCCCAGCGGATAGCTCAGGGCAATCGCCCCGCCGCCCAGGCCGAAAGCAATGAACAGCGCGCCGGCAATGGCATCGCGCGGGTCGCGGATTTGCAGGCCGGTACGGGCGGCCGTGGAGGTTGTAGCGGATGACATCGGCGTCTCCGAGGCCCCGATTGCGGAGCCGGTTGTCACATTCGTGAAACCCGCTCCGTTGGTACGGTCGCAGAGAAAATTTGTTGCGGTGGGCAGCTAGCCCTTGGTGCCCGTAGCCCGGATGAAATCCGGGAGTTCCTGGCACCACATTCCCGGATTCCATCCGGGCTACGCCACTTCGCGGTTGGCTCCCCTCTCCCGCTTACGGGAGAGGGGCTGGGGAGAGGGTAAAACTCGCCCCGTGGCCACCCTCGGTGCGCACAGCGCACCCTACGCTTGAACATTCGCTGTTCGCCGAGCCCGTAGCCCGGATGAAATCCGGGAGTTCCTGCCACCACATTCCCGGATTGCATCCGGGCTACGCCACTGCGCTGTTGGCTCCCCTCTCCCGCTTGCGGGAGAGGGGCTGGGGAGAGGGTAAAACTCGCCCCGTGACCACCCTCGGTGCGCACGGCGCACCCTACGATCGCGCTGACCCTGTAGGAGCGGATTTATCCGCGAATTTCGCGGCTGAAGCCGCTCCTACAGATGGAATGACTCGCCCATCAGCCCTTCACCAATCCAAAAGCCGTCTTGCCCGCCAGCACCATGGCGCTGTCACGCTGCGGTGTATGCACGCGGCCGCACAACACGTTGCGGTAATGCCGTTGCAGCGGATGATGCAGCGACAGACCGTGGTTACCGGTCAGTTCCAGCGCCTTCTCCACCACGCTCACCGCGTTCTCGGTCACTGCCACCTTGATCAGCCCCGCCTCCTGGCTGGTCAGCGCCTGACTGCTCAGGGCGTCCAGTTGCAGCCGGTTGGCCAGCAGCAGCCCTTCGATCTGGCCGACCACTTCCTGTACCCGCGGCAGGCTCGACAACGGCGCACCGAGGCTGGCCGGTGTACGTTCGGCCAGCCACTGCACCAGCCAGTCCCGTGCAGCACGAGCAGCGCCGTCGTAGATGGCGCCGAGCAGCGTGGCCATACCACGGTTGAAATCAGCCAGAGCCGGCGCGTTGAGCGCAGGCGGCTGGTCAGCCGGGTAGACGTCCACCGCATGTTCCAGCGGCAGCTGCACGTTCTCGAAGATCACCTCATGGCTGCCCGTCGCGCGCATGCCCAGGTGATCCCAACTCTCGACAATGCGGATGCCGGGGGTATCGCGGTGCACCAGCCAGGTGCCGATCAACGGCACCGGATCATCGCTACGCGCCCACACGGCCAGCCAGGTCAGGCCCGGAATGCCGGTGGTGTAGAGCTTGTGACCATCGAGAATCCAGCCATCGGCCTGACGCTTGGCAACCGTTTGCGGCAAGCCGCCACGGGCCGGTGAACCCAGTTCAGGCTCGACGCGCAGGCTGTTGATCAGCGCACCCTCTTCCACCGCCTCACGAATCACCCGGCGCTTGAGCGCCTCGGGCCAGTGGGGGTTGTCCGCCAGGCGCCGGTGATACAGGTACTGCATGCACAGCACCAGCGCGGTAGATGGCTCGCCCTTGGCCACGGCGCCGACCACCCGACGCAGTTGCGCCAGATCGGCCCCGCCACCACCGGCACGCACGTCGCAGGCCAGGCCGAGCAGCCCGTACTGACGCAGCCGCTCCAGATTGGCATGGGGAAAAGCGCTGTCACGGTCGAACTGTTCGGCACCCTCTCCCATCTCGCTGCTCAGGCGCTGCAGAAACGCATCGTCGAGCAACGGCTGGCGTGGATGCTCGGCCAGGTGGTGCAGGCTCATGCCACGGCCGCCTGCTTCTGCCGCTCGGCCACCTTGGCGCGGGTCAGCGGCAGCAGTTCGCGGCCGTATTCGATGGCGTCCTCTACCGGGTCGAAGCCACGGATCAGGAAGGTGGTGACGCCCAGGTCGTAGTAGTCGAGGAAGGCGTCGGCCACCTGCTCCGGCGTGCCGACCAGTGCCGTGGAGTTGTGCGCGCCGCCGACCACCTTGGCGATGCCCGTCCACAGGCGCTTGTCCACGCGGTCGCCCTTGGCCACGGTTTCACGCAGGCGCTGGGCGCCAACGCTCTCAGGCTTGCTCGGGAGCACCGCGCCGGAACGTTCCAGACGCTCGCGGGCACGTTGCAGGATGTCGTCGGCCTTGGCCCAGGCGGCCTCTTCGGTCGCCGCGACGATGGGCCGGAACGACACGCTGAACTTCACCTCGCGGCCATGGCGGGCGGCCTCGGCGCGCACCTTCTCGATGGTCTCGCGGGTCTGCTCCAGCGACTCGCCCCACAGCGCATAGACATCGGCATGCTCGCCGGCAACCTTCACCGCAGCTGGCGACGAGCCACCGAAATAGATCGGCAGCTTCGGCTGCTGCGGCTTGATCGCGGAGAAGGCCTTTTCCGCGTGGTAGTGTTCGCCCTCGTGGTCGAACGGCTCGGCGCTGTTCCACACCTTCTTGATCACCCGCAGGAATTCATCGGTGCGCGAATAACGCTGGTCATGGTCGAGCCAGTCGCCGTCCTTGCGCTGCTCGGTGTCACTGCCGCCACTGATCACATGCAGGGCCAGGCGGCCATCGAGCAGGTGGTCGAGGCTGGCCAGCTTGCGCGCCGCCAGAGTCGGCGCAACGAAGCCGGGACGATGCGCCAGCAGGAAGTTGATGCGCGAGGTGGACAGCCCGGCCAACGCGGTGACCAGGAAGCCATCCGGCTGATCCGACCAGTGCCCGACCAGCAGACGGTCGAAGCCGGCTTCCTCGTGGGCCTGGGCGCTGCGCACGATGAAGTTCTTGTCGAATACCGGGCCTTGCGGAGCGATGACTTCCGAAGACAGCCGATGGCCGATCATGCCGATGAATTGAATGCTCATTTGAGGCTCCCTGCCCTTACTCGAAGGACTTGCTGAACGAGGTGTCGACGATGCTGCTGGTGTCGAGCTTCTTGGCCAGCGCGCCGGTTTCCACGAGGAAGTCGGCAGTTTCCTGATAGTCGCGGGCGGCGCTCTCATCCACCGGGCCGACGGTCATGTTGGCGTGGCCGATCCAGTTGCGTGATACGGACGGGTCGAGGTTGGCCTTCTTCGCCCACAGGTCGGCGTAGGTTTCCTTGTTCGCTTCTACCCAGGCGCGGGCCTTCTGCAGGCGGCCGAGGAAGTCGGCGATGGCGGCGCGCTTGGGCTCGATGGAGTCAGCGTTGGCGGCAATACTCGACAGGCCGGGCATCAGGTCGCGGGCGGTGAGCAGCGGCTTGGCGCCGGAGAACAGGGTCTGCTGGGAGATGTAGGGTTCCCACACCGGGAAGGCGTCGATGCTGCCACGCGGGAAGGCGGCGGCGGCGTCGATGGGCATCAGTTTGACGAACTCGACGTAGTCATGCGGCAGGCCGGCTTTTTCCAGCGCACGCAGGGTCAGTTGCTGGCTCCAGGCGCCAGGCCAGTAGGCGACCTTCTTGCCCTTGAGATCTTCGATGGACTTGGCGGTGGAGTCCTTGGGCACCAGCAGCGCGATGGTGTCCGGGTTCTGCCGCGACACGCCGATCAGCTTGACCGGCGCGCCCTTGGCAGCGAGGAAGATGAAACCCGAGTCGCCGAGAAAGCCCAGGTCGACCGCACCGGCCTCCAGCGCTTCGGCCACCGGCGCAGCCGACTGGAAGTGCTTCCAGTCGACGGTGTACGGCGCGCCTTCGAGTACGCCGGAGGCCTCCACCGAAGCGCGCACGTTGTAGTAGTTCTGATCACCGATGCGCAGCACCGTCGGATCGGCCGCATGGGCCAGCGGTGCAGCGATGGCGAGGGCCGCGAGGCTACGACGGAAAATTCGAGTCAGGTTCATGAGGCAGTCTCCAAAGGTCAGCCGGCCCGGCGCTGTTGCAGGGTGGCGATGTGTTCACGGATAGCCGGGATCAAACCCCGGCCATAGAGTTCGGCGTCGTCCAGGGGGTCGAAGCCGCGAATCAGGAAGGTGGAGGCGCCGTGCTGCCAGTAGCGGCCGAGGGACTGCGCCACCTGCTCGGGCGTGCCGACCAGGGCAGTCGAGTTCCACTGCGCGCCGGTCAGGCGGGCGACGCCCGTCCACAGGCGCTCGTCCAGCACTTCACCGCGCTGGGCAGCGGCCAGCAGGCGCTGCGAGCCGGCATTCGTTGGTGAGTGCTCATTGATCGGCAGACCAAGGCGCGTGCGGTTGTCACGGATACGCTCGAGGATGTCCGCGGCGCGTTTCCAGGCTGCCTCCTCGGTGTCCGCCACGATCGGCCGGAACGACACCGACACCCGCGGGCTGCGCCCCTGCGCCTGGGCAGCGGCACGTACGCGCTGCACGTGTTCGGCGAAGTCGGCGACCGGCTCGCCCCACAGCATGTAGGTGTCGGCGTGGCGTGCGGCAACATCGATGGCCGCTGGCGAGGAGCCACTGAAGTAGATCGGGATATGCGGCTTCTGCTGGGTGCGCACGTTCGGCAGCGCGCCCTTGAAGCGGTAGTAGGTGCCGTCGTGATCGACCGGCGCATTGGCCGTCCAGATCGCCTTGAGGGCATTCAGGTATTCGTCGGTGCGGGCGTAGCGCTGGTCATGGTCGAGCCAGTCGCCATCGCGCTGCTGGTCGGCATCGCTGCCGCCGCTGATGACGTTGAGCGCCAGGCGGCCATTGCTGAACTGATCCAGCGTGGCCAACTGGCGGGCGGCCAGCGGCGGCGCGATCACGCCCGGACGGTAGGCCAGCAGAATGCCGAGCCGCTCGGTGGCGGCGGCAATGAACGAGCTGACCACCGCGCCTTCGGCACCATTGGAGAAATAGCCGACCAGTGCGCGGTCGAAACCGGCCTGCTCGTGAGCCTGAGCGAAGCGGCGCACGAAGTCCGCATCCACCGCCTCGCCCAACGGCTGATCCACCTCGGCACTGGGGGTGGCGGTGATCATGCCGATGATTTCCACGCTCATGTCGCGCTCCTGTGTGGTTATGCCAATCGCCAGCACAAGAACGCGTTTTGCTTATAAGCAGACGTTATTGCCTAACGGATGCTTATAAGCTATCGACAAGTTTCGCAGGAGGGAAATTCATTTTAGTCATAACGTAATATGCAAATTGCGCACTTAATGATTTTTCATTTTGCGCGTTACGCATATTGACCGAGCAGGTGTTGCGCAGGCCGCGTACCGCCGTAGCCCGGATGCAATCCGGGAGCCCCGTGGCGGCAATCCCCGGCTTTCATCCGAGCTACGAAACTGAAGCGCTTCCCACAGGGGCATGCCGCAACACCGGGCCGATGCATAGGCGAAGAACGCCGGCGCACAGCCCGTAGGGTGCGCCGTGCGCACCAAGGCATTCGCCCGATAACTCACTCCTGACAGCACTCTCTCCTGTCCAGGTGCCGGTGCGCACGGCGCACCCTACAGGATCACGCTGCGCTGCCGCTTTCCCCCAGCCGCTCGGCGATCACTTCACCGAACAGGTCGACGGCGCCTTGCAGATTGCCGACGAAGGCAGCACGCACCAGCCACAGGTCGATCACCGGTTTGAAGTCGCTGACGTTGAGCACTTCCAGGCGCTCGCGATGGCGGCTGCCTTCCAGCAACGGCGCCGGTACCAGGCCTAGGCCCATGCCATTGGCCACCAGGCCCAGTTGCAGATCGGTGCCGAAGATTTCCAGATTCACCGCCAAATTCAGCCCCTGCTCCGCCAGCGCCCGCTGCAGACCGGCGCGGAAGCCGCAACCATCCGGATTGAGCACCCAGCCCCGCGTATGGCACTCGGCCAGGCGGCAGCTACGTTTGCTGGCAAAGCCCTTGGGCGCCACCACCACCAGGTTCATACGTGCCAGTGACTGCCCCACCAGGCCTTCGGGGAACACCTTGCCCGCTGGGAACAATGCCGCCACCGCATCCAGCTCACCGTTCTCCAGGCGTTTGAGCAACCCACCGCCCCAGCCATTGGACACCTGCACCTGCAAATCCGGATAGGTGCTCTGCAAGCGCTGCAGCGCTTCCAGCAGCAGTGTATCGCCCACCGTCTGCGGCACACCGAGGCGCAACGAGCCCGATGGCATCGCATCGCTGGCCACCAGATCGCGCAGGGCATCGACCTCGCGCTGCACCGAACGGCACTGTTCGTACACCCGCAAACCGATGGGCGTCGGCTTGAGCGGCTTGGTGTTGCGATCGAGCAATTCCACACCCAGCGCTTCCTCGAAATTCTGCAGGCGCCGGGTGATGGCCGACTGGGTGAGCTGCAGCGATTCAGCCGCCTGATTCAGCGACTGCAGGCGGATCACTGCGACGAAGGCGTCTATGTCATCTATCTTCATTCTGAATTCGCATATTAGCTTATGAATAAATTGAATTTTTATGATTATAGCGAGCTTGCTACCTTAGCGTTGTCTTTCAGTGGAAACCACTCATGAGCGTCCAACCCAACCTGTCCAGGCTACGTGCCTTCATCGATCAACTGGCCACCCTGCTCGACCAGCAGCCCGAGGAAACCGTGGTGCTGGAGCGCGGCGCTGACCTGCTACGCCAACTGGTCAGCCACGACGACTGGCTGCCCGAAGCATTTGCCCAGCCTGACCCGCAACGCTACCAGCAGTACCTGCTGCACGCCGATTCGCGCCAGCGCTTCTCCATCGTCAGCTTCGTCTGGGGGCCGGGCCAGCAAACGCCGGTGCACGACCACCGGGTCTGGGGCCTGATCGGCATGTTGCGCGGTGCCGAGCTGTCGCAAGGCTTTGCCATCGATGCCAACGGCCTGCGCGCCGAGGGCGAAGCGGTACGCCTGGAGCCAGGGCATGTCGAGGCGGTCTCACCGCGCATCGGCGACATCCACCAGGTCAGCAACGCCTTCAGCGACCGTACCTCGATAAGCATCCACGTCTACGGCGCCAACATCGGCGCCGTGAAGCGTGCCGTCTACCTGCAGGACGGCAGCGAGAAAACCTTCATTTCCGGCTATTCCAACAGCCTTCTTCCCAACCTCTGGGATCTGTCCAAAGAGAACCCCGCATGAGCCAGATTGCTACCCGCTCCTTCCATACCATCCGCCAGGCCCTGCTCGACAAGCAGGAAGTGGCCCTGATCGATGTGCGTGAAGAAGCGCCTTTCGCCGAAGAGCACCCGCTGTTCGCCGCCAACATTCAGCTGTCCAAACTGGAGCTGGAGGTCTACGCCCGCATCCCGCGTCGCGACACCGCCGTGACCGTCTATGACGATGGCGAAGGTCTCGCCCAGGAAGCCGCCAAGCGCCTGGTAGCCCTCGGCTACAGCGACGTGGCGCTGCTCGAAGGCGGTCTGGCCGGCTGGCGCGCTGCTGGCGGCGAGCTGTTCCGCGACGTCAACGTGCCGAGCAAGGCCTTCGGTGAACTGGTGGAGAGCGTGCGCCACACGCCGTCGCTGGCCGCAGAAGAGGTGAAAGCGCTGCTCGACGCCAAGGCCGACGTGGTGGTGCTCGACGCACGCCGCTTCGACGAATACCAGACCATGAGCATTCCTACCGGCATCAGCGTGCCGGGCGCCGAACTGGTACTGCGCGCACGGGAACTGGCGCCGAATCCGGCCACCCGCATCGTCGTCAACTGCGCCGGGCGTACCCGCAGCATCATCGGCACCCAATCGCTGGTCAACGCCGGCATTCCCAACCCGGTGTCGGCCCTGCGCAATGGCACCATTGGCTGGACACTCGCCGGCCAACAACTGGAGCACGGTCAGGCACGGCGCTTTGGCGAAGTCAGCGCGACCCATCACGAGCAGGCCGCACAGGCGGCACGTGCCGTGGCCGACAGGGCTGGCGTAGGTCGCGCCAATCTGGAGAACCTGGCGCGCTGGCAAGCCGAAGCCGGACGCACCACCTACCTGTTCGACGTGCGTACCCCGGAAGAATACGAAGCCGGCCACCTGCCGGGCGCCCGTTCCACGCCGGGCGGGCAACTGGTGCAGGAAACCGACCACTACGCCAGCGTGCGCGGCGCCCGCGTGGTGCTGGCCGATAGCGACGGTGTGCGCGCCAACATGAGCGCCTCCTGGCTGGCGCAGATGGGCTGGGACGTGCACGTGCTCGATGGTCTGCAGGACAGCGACTTCACTGCGCGCGGTGCCTGGCAGCCACCGCTGCCGGCCCTGCCCCAACCCGCCGCCATCGATGCACCGACGCTGGCCACCTGGCAGGCCGAGGGCAATACCCTGGTGCTCGATTTCACCGCCAGCGCCAATCATGTCGCTCGGCATATCCCCGGTGCCTGGTGGGCGCTGCGTTCGCAACTGTCGCAGGCCCTGGAGAAACTGCCGGTAGCCGAGCGCTACGTGCTGACCTGCGGCAGCAGCCTGCTGGCGCGTTTCGTCGTCAGCGAGCTGGAAGAGCTGACCGGCAAGCCGGTGACGTTGCTCGAAGGTGGCACTGCGGCCTGGGTCGCCGCTGGCCTGCCAGTGGAAGCCGGCGACCAGCACCTGGCGGTGCCGCGCAGCGACCGCTATCGCCGCCCGTACGAGGGCACCGACAACCCGCGCGAAGCCATGCAGGGTTACCTGGACTGGGAGTTCGGCCTGGTCGAACAGCTTGGTCGCGATGGTACCCATCATTTCCGTGTGATCTGAGAAAGGGGCGCGGCGGTTTCGTCGCGCATACTGGTGCTCCCTACTCCTACACCCCCACCAGAACCGGCGATACACGCGGTGCGCACGGCGCACCCTACCCGCCCCGTAGGAGCAGCTTCAGCCGCGAGCTTTTGCGTGGCTGAAGCAACGCCTGCAGGCCCCGCCACAATCGGCGATACACGCGGTGCGCACGGCGCACCCTACCGCCCCGTAGGAGCGGCTTCAGCCGCGAACCTTTTCGTGGCTGAAGCAACACCTGCAGACTCCGCCATAATCGGCGATCCATGCGGTGCGCACGGCGCACTCTACCGCCCTGTAGGAGCGGCTTCAGCCGCGAGACTTTTCGTGGCTGAAGTAACGCCTATAGATCCCGCCACAATCGGTGATCCATGCGGTGCGCACGGCGCACCCTACCGCCTCGTAGGAGCGGCTTCAGCCGCGAACCTTTTCGTTGCTGAAGCAACGCCTGCAGGCCCCGCCACAATCGGCGATACACGCGGTGCGCACGGCGCACCCTACCGCCCCGTAGGAGCGGCTTCAGCCGCGAGCTTTTCGTGGCTGAAGCCACTCCTACAACCTCCACCACAATCGACGCGCCGCGCGGTGCGCAAGCTGCTGTTGGTCGGGCCATGGCCGCACAACGATAAATTCGTCCCATTATTGGTGCTCGCCTTCTTCGCTGCGGTTCTGCTGGCTGATCGGCTGCGCTAGCGTCGGGCTTCACTCACGCCGCAAGCGCGCACAAGGGGGTTCCATGCCGACCAAGACGCTTTACGCTCTGCCGATGCTCGCCAGTCTGATGCTGGCCGGTTGTGTCGGCAGTCCCATGGAGCGGGCCATTCCCAATATCCCCGGTCTGATGGCGAAGAACTCCTGGCCCGGCAAGCCTGCCTCAGAGGCCATCGCCCAGTATGGTGAACCGCACGTGATCAAGGATCTCGGCGACGGCCGCCAGCAGTATCTGTGGTTCGACAATTGGAATCGCAGCTGGGAAGAGCTTTCGTCCAGTTACATCGCGCCAGGGCCGGGCGGCTGGTACCGCTACAACGAATATTCAACGCGTACACGTCATTACAGTTGCTCGGTGATGATGGACATCGATCAGAATAAGATCATCCAGCGCTTCGACTACCACGACAATATCCGCGGTGCCTGTAGCAATTACTTCAGTCTGTGAACCATGGGTACGGCGAATTGCCCGGCAGCGCCCAGACGCGCAAAAAAAGAACGCCGAGTCGGCTAAGCCGGCTCGGCGTAAACGCAAACCCGTTGGTACAGGTTTACTACCGTGATCTACGGTGGGCAGCTGCGACACAAAAAGAGCCACCGGGTGGTCAATACCGATCAGCCATTCTGTAGGGGGTTGCAGGATCACCTGCCGTGCGCCCCCTACGTAGTGATTGGCATCAGCCGGGTAAATCGGTTCAGAAAGCCGGCAGCACCGCACCTTCGTAACGTTTCTCGATGAAGGCCTTCACCTCCGGACTGGTCAGCGCAGCGGAGAGTTTCTTGATCGCCTCGCTGTCCTTGTTGTCCGGGCGGGTCACCAGATAGTTGACGTATGGTGAGTCGCTGCCTTCGATCACCAGCGCATCGCGCTTGGGATTGAGCTTGGCTTCCAGCGCGTAGTTGGTGTTGATCAGCGCCAGGTCGACCTGATTCAGCACGCGTGGCACGGTAGCCGCTTCCAGCTCACGGAACTTGAAGTTGCGTGGGTTATCGGCGATGTCGCGCGGCAGAGCCTGAGCGCTGTTGGGATCCTTGAGAGTCAGCAGGCCGGCCTTCTGCAGCAGAAGCAGCGCACGGCCGCTGGTGCTGACTTCGTTGGGGATGGCGATGGTGGCGCCATTGGGCAGTTCGTCGAGGGACTTGTACTTGGTCGAATAGGCGCCGAAGGGCTCGACGTGTACGCCCTGCACGATCACCAGCTCGGTGCCGCGCTGGGCATTGAAGGTGTCCAGGTACGGCTTGGTCTGGAAGTAGTTGGCATCCAGATTCTTCTGGCTCACCTGCAGGTTGGGTTGAACGTAGTCGGTGAAGACCTTGATCTCCAGATCCACGCCTTGCTTGGCCAGTTCTGGCTTGATCAGTTCGAGGATTTCGGCATGCGGCACCGGCGTGGCGGCGACGCTCAGCTTTTCGCCAGCGTGGGCCAGGGAGGCAGTCAGGGCAGCGGCCAGGGCGGTCAACAGCAGGGTCTTCTTCATGGTGTCCTTGTTCTCGGTCTATGGCACCGGCTGGATCGACAGTCCGGCGCGTTTGGCAGATGCCCGACGGATGTGGCGGGCTGAGCGCGACAGTACGAATAAATTTTTATTCCATAAAATAATTATTAATTATTTTCTTATACCAAAAATAATCTTCCGCTTGCGCTTGTGAGCCCAGCCTTCTCCCACCTAGAGTCAATAGCCTTCGCCATCTGGAGGCTCCCATGCTCACCGCCGCCCTCGCCCGCTTCCCCCGCCTGTCACTGGTTCCTCAGGCCACCGCCCTGCAACACCTGCCACGTCTGTCCCAGCATCTGGGCCGCGATATCTGGATAAAACGCGATGACCTGACTCCACTGGCGCTCGGCGGCAACAAGGCGCGCAAGCTGGAGTACCTCGCCGCCGATGCGCAGGCCAGGAGCGCCGACGTACTGGTCACCGCCGGCGCCATCCAGTCCAACCACGTGCGGCAGACCGCAGCGGTCGCCGCACAATTGGGGCTGGGCTGCCTGGCCCTGCTGGAGAACCCCATCGACAGCCGCAGCGACGACTATCTGAGCAACGGCAATCGCCTGTTGCTCGACCTGTTCGGTACCGAGGTGGAAAACGTCGCCAGCCTGGACAACGCCGATCAGCTGCTGGAGGACGCCAGCCAACGCCTCAGCGCTGCCGGACGACGTCCCTACTTGGTACCGATTGGTGGCTCCAATGCACTCGGCGCGCTCGGCTACGTGCGTGGTGGGCTGGAATTGGCCGAGCAGATCGCCGCCAGCGGCCAGGACTTCGCCGCCGTGGTGCTGGCCTCCGGCAGCGCTGGCACCCATGCCGGCCTAGCATTGGCGCTGGAAACCGCGCGCCCCGGCACCCGGGTGATCGGCGTGACCGTTTCGCGCAGCGAAGCCGCGCAACGCCCCAAGGTGGAAAGCCTGCTGCAGCGCACGGCCGAGCTGCTTGGCGTAGACGTGCCGCCCGGAGCCAAACCGGAGCTATGGGACGCCTATTTCGCGCCACGCTACGGCGAGACCAACGCTGCCGGCCTGGACGCCATTCGCCTGCTGGCGCGCCTGGAAGCGATCCTGCTCGACCCGGTCTACACTGCCAAAGCCTTCGCGGGTTTGCTCGATGGGCTCAAGCAAGGCGCTTTTCCTGGCAATGGGCCGCTGCTGTTCCTGCACACGGGCGGCTCGCCTGCGCTCTTCGCCTACAAACAAAAGTGAATATTTGAATAATTTTTAATTATTTAGCGGCATAAGAATTTCCGCCTAGAGTGGCGCCACCTTCCCACTTGCATGAGGTCACCATGAAATTCTCCAACCTGCGTCGCCATTTTCTCTTCGGTAGCCTGGCCCTCATGCTGGGCGCCAGCCTCAGCGCGCCGAGCTTTGCCGCTGACCTGCTCGATGACATCAAGGCCCGTGGCGCGATCAAGGTCGGCCTCGAAGGCACCTACCCGCCCTTCAACTACCAGGATGAGAACGGCAAGCTGACCGGCTTCGAAGTCGAACTGGCCGAAGCGCTGGCCAAGGAGCTGGGGGTCAAGGCCGAGTTCCAGCCGACCAAGTGGGACGGCATCCTCGCCGCGCTGGAATCCAAGCGCCTGGACGTGGTGATCAATCAGGTAACCATCTCCGACGAGCGCAAGAAGAAATACGATTTCTCCACGCCCTACACCATCTCCGGCATCCAGGCGCTTACCCGCAAGGCTGACGGCGACAGCATCAAGAGCGCGCAGGATCTGGCCGGCAAGAAAGTCGGCGTGGGCCTTGGCACCAACTACGAACAGTGGCTCAAGGACAACGTACCGAAAGCCGACATCCGCACCTACGACGACGATCCGACCAAGTTCCAGGATCTCAACGTCGGCCGCATCGACGTGATTCTGGTGGATCGCCTGGCGGCGTTCGAGATGGTCGAGAAAACCGGTGGCCGCCTGGCCGTGGCCGGCGACGCCTTCTCCCGCCAGGAGGCCGGAATCGCGCTGCGCAAGGGCAACCCTGAACTACTCGCCGCCATCGACCAGGCGCTGGCCAAACTGAGTGCCGACGGCACCCTCAAACAACTTTCCGAGAAATGGTTCAAGGCTGACGTCACCCGATGATCGAGTCCGCCCTGCAGCTGGCTCTGGAGTCTGCGCCCTTTCTCCTCAAGGGCGCCTACTACACCGTCGTACTCAGCCTGGGCGGTATGTTCTTCGGCCTGCTGCTGGGTTTCGGCCTGGCAGTCGGCCGTCTGTACGGGCCGGCGCCGCTGCGCTGGCTCACCCGCCTGTACGTGTCCTTCTTCCGCGGCACGCCACTGCTGGTGCAGCTGTTCCTGATCTACTACGGCCTGCCGCAACTGGGCATCCAGCTCGATCCATTGCCGGCCGCGCTGATCGGTTTCTCGCTGAACATGGCCGCCTATACCTCCGAGATTCTCCGCTCCGCCATTGCCTCCATCGACCGTGGCCAATGGGAAGCCGCCGCCAGCATCGGCATGAGCAAGACGCAGACGCTGTACCGAGCCATTCTCCCGCAGGCGGCGCGCACCGCCCTGCCGCCGCTGGGCAACAGCTTCATTTCACTGGTCAAGGACACCGCCCTGGCCGCCACCATTCAGGTGCCGGAACTGTTCCGTCAGGCGCAGCTGATCACCGCGCGTACCTTCGAGATCTTCACCATGTACCTGGCGGCCGCGCTGATCTACTGGGCGCTGGCCAGCATCCTCGCGCACTTCCAGGCGCGCCTGGAGGCCAGGGTCAACCGGCACGAGCAGGACAACTGATGATTTCCGTGCGCAATCTGCGAAAAGCCTTCGGCAGCAACGAAGTGCTCAAGGGCATCGACCTGGACGTCGCCGCCGGGGAAGTGGTCGCCATCATCGGCCCCAGCGGCTCGGGCAAGACTACCCTGCTGCGCTGCCTCAACCTGCTGGAACAACCCAGCGGCGGGCAGATCACCATTGGCGATATCCATATCGACGCCGACCGGCCGCTGAAGAGTCAGCAGAAACTGATTCGCCAGCTGCGCCAGCACGCCGGCTTCGTGTTTCAGAACTTCAACCTGTTCCCGCACCGCACCGCGCTGGAAAACGTCATCGAAGGCCCGATACAGGTGAAGAAGGAGCCGCGCGAACAGGCACTGGCCCACGCCTATGCCCTGCTCGCCAAGGTGGGTTTGAGCGGCAAGGAAGACGCCTACCCCAAACGCCTGTCCGGCGGTCAGCAGCAACGCGTGGCCATCGCCCGTGCCCTGGCCATGCGCCCGCAGGTGATCCTCTTCGACGAACCCACCTCGGCACTCGACCCGGAACTGGTAGGCGAAGTGCTGACCACCATCCGCGACCTCGCCGAAGAAAAGCGCACCATGGTCATCGTCACCCACGAAATGGCCTTCGCCCGCGACGTGGCGGATCGGGCGATCTTCATCGACCAGGGGCGCATCGTCGAACAGGGCTCGGCCAAGACGCTGTTCACCGCGCCCCAGCACGAACGCACGCGGCAGTTCCTCAGCAAGTTCCTGCTCGACCGGACGTTGTAATACATCGCACCCGGCAGAGGTATCGACCTAAGAACCTGTTCATTATCCTTAGGCCCATTTTCGCTGGCTTTGTCTGTGAACGGGTGTAGATGTGGGCTAAAGCCCACTCTTGAGCGTTTCGCACTACGGTAGGGTGGGCCGGGCGGCGATCCGCTTCAGCCCACCAATTTCGTAAGCAGCAGAGAAAGATCGTGAACAGGTTCTCTCTGTGAGCTCCCCAGGAGCCACATGACACAAAAAAACCGCCCAGATTTCACTGGGCGGGTTTGCGATCGAACCGCTGTTATAGCTTGCTCACCAGGCTCAACCCTTCCAGTTACCACCTTCGACTATGACCGCATTCGGGTCAGTGTCTTCAGCCAGTTCAGGGCGTACATACTGGTCATACAGTTTGAGCAGGAACTGCTCCTGGCCCAGCTTGGCCAGCTCGGCATTGACCCAGTCACGCAGTTCGGCATTGCCCTTCTTCACCGCAGGTGCGATCGGCGCTTCGTCGCCCAAGGTGTCACCCAGCACGCGGTAGCCCGGGTTCTGCTTGGCCCAGCTGAACAGCACCAGGTTGTCCTGCGCATAGGCATCGCCACGGCCGTTGGCCAGAGCCTGCAGCGACTCGGAGTTCTTCTCGAACTTGAGCAGCTTCCAGTCCGGGCGGTTCTGCGTCAGCCAGATGTCGGCGGTGGTGCCGCTGGTAACGATGACTGTCTTGCCTTCCAGATCGTCGAGTTTTTCGATACCGCTGTCGTCACGCACGATGGCCTGCACGGCGACACGCAGGTTGGGGTTGGTGAAGTCCACCGCCTCGGCACGCTCCGGGGTGACGGTCATGTTGGCCAGGATCAGGTCGACCTTGTCGCTCTGCAGGAACGGAATGCGGCTGGCCGGCTCGACCACCACGAACTCCACCTTCTTCTCGTCGCCGAGCAGATCCTTGGCGAAGCGCTTGGCGATATCGGTATCGAAACCGACGTACTCGCCCTGCTCGTTGACGAAGCCGAACGGTGGCTTGTCGCTGAATACGCCAACGATCAGCTTGTCGCGCTCCTTGATCTTCTCCAGGTAGCCCTTCGGCGCCAGTGCTTCGGCGGCCGGGGCCGGCTCGGCGGGAGGCTCGTTGTTGCCGCAGCCGGCGAGAATGCCGGCCGCGAGCAGGGGGAACAGCATGGCAGATTTGAAGTTCATTGCTTACTTCCTTCTAGGCAGGTTTTCCACGTGGGAGAACTTCTCCAGAAACTGCTGCGCGCGTGCGGTTTGCGGGTTGCTGAAAAAAGTTTCGGGGTCGTTCTGTTCGGCGATCACGCCGCCGTCCATGAACAGGATTCGGTCGGCCACCGCGCGGGCGAAGGCCATCTCATGAGTGACGATCAGCAGGGTCATACCGCCGCGTGCAAGATCCAGGATCACCTCCAGCACTTCCTTGACCATCTCCGGGTCGAGCGCCGCGGTGACCTCGTCGAACAGCATCACGTCGGGGTTCATGCACAGCGCACGAACGATAGCGATGCGTTGCTGCTGGCCGCCGGACAGTTCGCGCGGGTAGGCGTTGCGCTTGTCCAGCAGGCCGACCCGTTCGAGCAGCGCCTCGGCATGCGCCAGGGCCTCACCGAAGGCGCGCTTCTGCACCTTGAGCGGGCCGAGCAGGATGTTCTCCAGCACCGTCTTGTGCGGGAACAGGTGGTAGCTCTGGAACACCATGCCGACCTTCTGCCGCACCTCGCGCCAGTCGGTGTCGGCGTTCAACTCCTTGCCGTCGAAACGCAGGCTGCCGCCCTGCCCACTTTCCAGACCGTTGAGGCAACGCAACAGGGTGCTCTTGCCGTAGCCACTGGGGCCGAGGATGACCACCACTTCGCCGCGCTCGACCTGCAGGTCGACGCCACGCAATACCGGGGTATCGCCGAAACGCTTGCTGAAACCGGAGAGTTCGATAAGGGCGCTCATGCGTGACTCCAGCGCCGTTCCAGCACACGCGAGGCGGCGGACAGCGGATAACAGAGAAAAAAGAAGAACAGGAACAGGAAGCCGTAGATCAGCACCGACTCGTAGGTGCGTTCGATGATCTGCTGGCCCACCTTGATCACGTCGACCACGCCGATCAGCACCGCCAGCGAACTGGTCTTGATGATGCGCGTGTAGACGTTGATGGTCGGCGGCGTGATGCGCTTGAGCACCTGCGGCAACAGCACTTCGTGATACAGCTGCAGCGTGCCCAGGCCGATGGCCAGGCCAGCCTCACGCTGGCCGCGTGGCAACGAGCGCAAACCGCCACGCACCACCTCACCAACCTCGCTGGCACCCCACAGGCTGAGCACCAGCACCGCGCACCAGAAGCTCGGCACGCTGATGCCGGCGAAGATCGGCAGGCCGAAGAAGAACAGGTACAGCCAGACCAGCACCGGAATGGCGCGGAACAGTTCCAGGTAAACCCGCAGCGGCACATCCACCCAGCGCTTGCCGAGGCTGCGCAGCACACCATAGAGCACACCACCCAGGGTGCTGAAGGCGATCGCCGAGGCGGAAATGCTCAGGGTTTCCCAGGCACCCCTGGCCAGTTGCGGCAAGGACAGCCAAAGCAGCTCAAGACCCGAACTGGCCATGTTGCAGCCTCCGTTCCAGATGGGCGAGTAGCAAGGAGAGCGGCAGGAACAGCAGCACGCACAGCGCGGTCATCACCGCCAGCATCTCGTAGGTCTTGTAGTACATGGCGATGTAGTTCTTGGTGGTGTAGAGAATCTCCGGCACCGCCACCGCCGAGACCACGGTGGTCTCCTTGAGCAGGAAGATGAAGTTGGCGAACAGCGCCGGCAGGCTGAGGATGCCGGCCTGCGGCAGGATCACGTGGCGCAGCAGTTGCCAGCGCGACAGGCCGATGGACAACCCCGATTCGATCTGCGCCTTGGGCACTGCTTCGACGCCAGCGCGCAGCACCTCGGTCAGATAAGCCCCACCGAGAAAGGTCATGGCGATGATCGCCGAGCTGAACCCGGAAATGCGGATGCCCACACTGGGCAGCGCGAAGTAGATGAAGAACAGCTGGATCAGCAACGGCGTGTTGCGCGCCACCTCCACATACAGGCCAACCAGGCGCTGCAGCAGCGGCACGCGCCACACCAGGATCGAGGCATTGACCAACGCCATCAGCAACGAGGTGGCAATGGCGATGGCGCCGACCTGCAGGGTCACCAGCACCGCCCTGCCGAACGCCGGCAGGGTCGACAGCACGAAGTTCCAGTCGAAGTTCATCGTGGCAACCTGTCACCCGGTTGCAGCAGCGGCACGTCCACCTGCACGGTATCCGGGTACTTGATACCCGCGCCGGTGTTGAGGATCACCACCCGCTCACCGGGCCTGATCCAGCCCCCCTCGCGCAGCTTGCGCGCGGCTGCGTAGAGCGCGGCGCCCTCGGGGCAGACGAAGACCCCCTCCAGCTCGGCCACCTTGCGCTGCTCGACCAGCAGCTCGGCATCGTCGACCGCGATGGCATAGCCCTCGCTCTCGTACAGCGCCTCCAGCACCAGGAAATCCCCCAGTGCCTTGGGCACGTTGATGCCGAAGGCGATGGTGCTCGAATCAGCCCAGAACTCGGAGGTTGCGGCGCGGGCCTCCCAGGCCCTGACGATGGGGGCGCAACCGCTGGCCTGCACCGCGACCAGACGCGGCAGGGGTTGATCGGCCGCGACCCAGCCCAGCTCGCGCAGTTCCTTGAACGCCTTGTGGATGCCGATCAGGCCGACGCCACCGCCGGTGGGATAGAGAATCACATCGGGCAACTGCCAGCCGAACTGCTCGGCGATTTCCAGGCCCATGGTCTTCTTGCCTTCGATGCGGTACGGCTCCTTGAGCGTGGAGGCGTCATACAGGCCGCCCTCGGCCACCGCCTGGGCGACCTGTTTGCCGGCATCGCTGATCAGGCCATCGACCAGATACAGATTGGCTCCGGAAATGGCCGTTTCGTTACGGGTGATCAGCGGCGCGTCCTGCGGCATCACCACCGTGGCCTCGATCCCGGCGCGCGCGGCGTACAGCGACCAGGCCGCGCCGGCATTGCCGTTGGTGGGCATGGCCAGGGCCTGCACACCCAGCTCCTTGGCCTTGGACACGCCCACAGCGGCGCCACGGGCCTTGAACGAGCCGGTCGGAATGATGCCCTCGTCCTTCAGCCACAGGTCATCGATACCCAGGTCACGGCCGATGCGTGGAGTGCGAAGCAGCGGCGTCAGCCCCTCGCCGAGGCTGACCACGTTGCTCGGATCGAGCACCGGCAGCAGCTCGTGGTAACGCCACAGGCAGGCTTCACGGCCAATCAGGTCGGAGGGTTTCCAGTGCTGCTTGAGCGCCTGCAGGTCATAGGCGACCAGCAGCGGCGCACCGACGGCACTGAGTTGCTGGATACGGTCGGCGTCGTAGTGTTCGAGGGTTTTCGGGCAGTACAGGTGAGACAGGTAGCTGTATGGCATTGCATTCACCGTTCGGCCACCGCTGGGTAAGCCGTGGTTAGGGTAAAAGCCACTCCCACGGATAGCAGGAGTGGCCGGATGTTGCCGTGGCTGCGTAGGGTGCGCCGCGCGCACCGTCGACATATGGCACGGTGCCTCGGTGGATGGATAAGCCACCCTGTTGGCCCCGCCCAGCCATAGTGGTGCGCACAGCGCACCCTACGGTTCTTAGCTCCCCGGATTGGCGTAAGCCTCTTCAAAGAAATAGTCCTTCCAGGACGCGGCCTTGTTCTTCAGCACACCCAGCTCATGCAGCTTCTCGGCATAGACGAAGGTGCGCTGCGGCGATACGGTGAAGTCGTTCTCCGGGTCTTCGATGATCTTTTTCACGAAGTCCAGCGGCAGCTTGGAGTTCTCCACACGGATGTAGATTTCGGCAGCCGCGGCCTTGTCGGCCTTGATGATCTGCTCGGCTTCCACCAGCGCGTCGTAGAACGCCTTGTAGGTCTTGGGGTTCTGGTCGTGGAACTTCTCGGTGGCGTAGAGCACGTTGAACGTGGCCTGGCCGCCGAGAATGTCGTAGCTGCTGATCAGCTTGTGCACCTTGGGGTTCTCCAGCGCCTGGTACTGGAACGGCGGGCTGGAGAAATGCGCGGTGATTTCCGAGCCGCCCTTGATCAGCGCCGCGGTGGCATCCGGGTGCGGCAGGCTGACGGAGATCTTGTCGAAACGCTGGAAGTCGTCGTTGCCATAGCGTTTGGCGGTCTCGATCTGCAGGGTGCGCGACTGGAAGCCGACGCCTGCAGCCGGCACTGCGATGCGATCCTTCTCGCCGAGGTCATCGAGGCTCTTCACCTCCTCGCGATTGCTCAGCAGGTAGTTGGGCAGCGAGCCCAGCGCGGCCACGGCCTTGACGTTCTGCCGGCCATGGGTGCGATCCCACACGGTGAGCATCGGCGGCACGCCGGCCGAGACCACGTCGATGGCACCGGCCAAGAGCGCCTCGTTCATCGCCGTGGCGCCGGAGATGGTGCGCCATTCGACGTCGATCTTGTCCAGGCCCTGGGCCTTGGCGTGCTTCTCGATCAGTTGCTGGTCATTGACCACGTGCAGCACCAGATAACCGATACCGAACTGCTGAGCGATGCTGATCTGGCCTTCGGCCTGAGCAGCCAGCGGGGTTGCCAGGGCGCCGAGCAAGCCCAGCGCGGCGGCCAGTCGGCCGAATTTGAAGGTGTTGGTCATGGTGTAGTTCTCGTTATGTGGGTTCAATTGTGTTGTGAAGACAGCACGGACGGCGATCCGCTTCAGGCTTGTAGGGTGGGCTTCAGCCCACCAACGGTGCGTCCAATTGGTGGGCTAAAGCGGATCGCCGCCCGGCCCACCCTACGGGGTGATAAATCGCTTTCAGCGCTGCATCCCCCAGCGTTTGACGGTCACGCGTTCGATGCTGGCGAAGATCAGGTTTTCCACCAGCAAGCCAATCAGGATCACCGCCACCAGCCCGGCGAAGACCTTGTCGGTGTACAGCTCGTTGCGGTTCTGGAAGATGTACCAGCCCAGGCCGCCCTTGCCGCTGGACGCACCGAACACCAGCTCGGCGGCGATCAGCGTGCGCCAGGCGAACGCCCAGCCGATCTTCAGCCCGGAAAGGATCGACGGCAGCGCCGCCGGAATCAGGATGAACAACACGAAGCGCAGCCCCTTGAGGCCGTAGTTGCGCCCGGCCATGCGCTGGGTCTCGGAAACGCCCAGAAATCCCGCGTAGGTATTCAGGGCCAGCGCCCAGAGCACCGAATGCACCAGCACGAAGATCAGGCTGTTCTCGCCCAGGCCGAACCACAGCAGCGACAGTGGCAACAGCGCGATGGCCGGCAGCGGGTTGAACATCGAGGTCAGCGTCGACAGCAGGTCACGACCAAGCTGGGTCGAGACCGCCAGGCTGGTGAGCAGAAAGGCCAGAAAGATGCCGATCAGGTAGCCCTTGATCAGTACCGACAGCGAGATCGCCACTTTCTCCAGCAGCTCGCCGGTGCCTATGCCCTCGACGAAGGCCTTGGCCGTCTGCAGGAAGCTGGGTAGCAGCAGGTCGTTGGCCTGGTAGCGGGCAGCCGCCTCCCAGATCAGCGCCAGGACAATCAGGATCAGCGACTTGCGCAGCCAGCCCTGCTGCCACAGGCGCTGCACCAGGGGCAACTCACGCTCGACCTTGAGATCAGGCAGCGGCTGCAGGGTAATTTCGTATTCCTCACGCCGTGCGGGGGAAAGACTCATGGTTGCACTCTCCTCAGTAGGCGATACGGATGTCTTGGAAGCCCAGCTCGGCGGCCTTGCCGCCCTCACCGTCCTCGTCGAACAACAAGCGGTGGATACGCTGCGCGGTCTGCTGGAAGGCCACACCACCGAGGCTGTGCAGGTCGAACTGGTGGCTGTTGATCTCCGCACGTACGCGGCCCGGATGCGGCGACAACAGCAGGATGCGATTGCCGACGATCAGCGCCTCCTCGATGGAGTGGGTGACGAACAGCAGGGTGAAGCGCACCTCCTCCCACAGCTCCAGCAGCTCCTCCTGCATCTTGCGTCGGGTCAGTGCGTCGAGGGCGGCGAAGGGCTCGTCCATCAACAGAATCTTCGGCTGCATGGCCAGCGCGCGGGCAATCGCCACACGGGCCTTCATGCCGCCGGACAGAGTGTGCGGGTAGGCATCGGCGAAAGCGGCCAGACCAACCTTCTCCAGGTAATACAGGGCGCGTTCTTCGGCTTCCTTGCGGCCCAGGGTTCGTGAGGCCAGCAGCGGGAACATGACGTTCTGCTTCACCGTCTTCCACGGCGGCAACTGGTCGAACTCCTGAAACACCACGATGCGATCCGGGCCCGGTTCACGTACCTCGGCCCCATCGAGGCGAATATTGCCGGCGACCGGCTCAATGAAACCGGCCACCGCCTTGAGCAAGGTGGACTTACCGCAACCGGAGGGGCCAAGCAGCACGAAACGATCGGCGCGATCCACCTCGAAGCTGACTTCGTGGGTGGCGCGCACTACGCGCTGCGGGGTGCGGTATTCGAGGCTGACCTTCTCCACCTGCAACAGGGTGTCGAAGGCGTCTGCGGTTGACGTGCTGGCCGTGTGGCCTTGCAGAGAGGCATTCATAGGTTATCAGCTTCCCTGACCAATGGCGGCGTCTTCGAAGAAGTAGTCCTGCCAGCTGGCCGGTTTGTTTTTGATGGCACCGACGCGCTGCAGGAACTCCGCCAGTGGGTAGGTGTTGGTGGGGGTGACGGTGAACTGGAACTGCTCGTTGTCGATGATCTTCAACAGCTCTTCGCGGCTGATCTTGGCGCCGGTGACGCGGATGTAGGTGTCGGCTGCCGCGCCCTTGTCGTTCTGGGCGAACTGGGCTGCCTCGGCCAGCGCGGCGACGAAGGCCTTGTAAGTCTTGGGGTTGTCGTTGCGGAATTTCTCGGTGGAATACAACACGGTCGGCGAGTTCGGGCCGAGCAGCTCGTAGGTATCGAGCACCACGTGCACGTTGGGGTTCTCCAGGGCCTGGTTCTGGAACGGCGGGTTGGAGAAATGCCCGGTCAACTCGGTACCGCCGGACAACAGCGAGGCGGTGGCATCCGGGTGCGGCAGCGCCACGGTGTACTTGTCGAGGCGGTCGAACTCCTTGTCGCCCCACTGCTTGGCGGCGGCGTACTGGAGGAAACGCGACTGCACCGAAACGCCCACCGCCGGTACGGCGATGCGATCCTTCTCGGTGAAATCGGCGATGGTCTTGACCTTGGGATTGTTGCTCAGCAGGTAGTACGGGAAGTTGCCCAGGGAAGCCACACCCTTGACGTTCTGCTTGCCGTGGGTGCGATCCCAGACGGTGAGCAGCGGGCCAATGCCGGCACCGGCGATGTCGATGGCACCGGATAGCAGCGCATCGTTGATCGCCGCGCCACCAGAGAGTTGCTGCCAGTCGACCTTGATGTCCAGGCCATCGGCCTTGCCGTGTTTCTCGATCAACTGCTGATCACGTACCACGTTGAGCAACAGGTAGACGATGCCGAACTGCTCGGCGATGCGAATCTGCCCCTCGGCATGGGCGACCTGAGGCGCCGCCAGCGAGCCTGCCAGCAGGCTCAGAGAAAGCCCGACACCGCTGGCCAGCCGGCCAAAACGCGGAATGAAGGAAAAACGTTTGCCTAGAGACATGGTGTGACTCCATTCGGATGCAAGCGGAAAAGGGAAATAACGCTGTTGCGGCCTTTCAGAACGGCACGTCGCCCTGGATGGTCGTACGGTGCATGCGTCGGCGCAGGTGGCTTGGGCAACCGGTGGCCAGGTGGATCAGCGCACGGTTGTCCCAGAACACCATGTCGTGTGGTTGCCACTGGTGGCGGTAGATGAACTCGGGTCTGGCGCTGTGGGCGTAGAGTTCGGCGAGAATCTGCCGGCTTTCATCCTCGGGAATATCGAGAATGTGGGTGGTGAAGTTCTCGTTGACGAACAGGCCCTTGCGCCCGGTTCCCGGGTGAGTGCGCACCACCGGATGAACGACCGACTTGACCTCGGCCAGTTGCGCCTCGGTCAGGGTCGGGCGACGAATGCCAGCGAATACCTCATCGGCATAGCGGGCGGTGTAGGAATGCGCGGCGCGCTTGCCTTCGATGGCCTGGCGCAATTCGGCTGGCAGGGTTTCATAGGCCAGTTGCTGACTGGCAAACAGCGTATCGCCGCCCTCCTCCGGCAGCTCCTGGGCCAGCAGCATGGAGCCGAGGCTGGGTAATTCCTTGTAGGACAGATCCGAGTGCCAGAACTTGCCGGCATCGCCCAGACCGATTGGCTGACCGTTCTCCTTGATGTTGGAGATGATGAAGATTTCCGGGTGGCCTTCCAGCAGGAACTGCTTGAGTACATGGATCTGCAGCGGGCCGAAACGGCGGCTGAAGGCGATCTGCTGCTCAGGGGTGATGCGCTGGTCACGGAACACCAGCAAGGCATGATCGAGATGGGCGCGATGGACACGGGCGAAGTCTTCATCGCCAAGCGGCCGGGTCAGATCCAGACCGATGATCTCGGCGCCAACGGGCGCATCGAAGGGGCGAACCTCGAATGACTGTGCCGACGCCGCGGTGGTGGTATGGGCTACTGCCGACATAGAAAACTCCATGCAAAGGCGCCAATCGGCGCATCACTTTGACCGGCCGAGGGTTCGGCCATGTGTTCAGTGCGGCGCGCCGATTGGTCGGCAGGTACGCATGGAATTGAACTTTATAGATATAAGAAAATTAATTTAAATACTGATTAGTCATATTCATATGACCCATCAGCGACTAGCCCCATGACTCCAGCGCGCATACAAGGCACGCGCCGCGGCGTCGAGCAAGAAGCCCAGCACGCCGATCAGCAGTACCATGGCCATCAGCTCCGAATAGGCCAGGCGATCACGGGTATCGAGGATGTAGTAGCCCAGCCCGGCACTGACGCCGAGCATTTCGCAGGGCACCAGCACGATCCACAGGATGCCGATGGCCAGGCGCACGCCGGTCAGCACATGGCCGAGCACGCCGGGCACGATTACCCGACGCAGGGTTTCCCAGCGTGTCGCACTGAGGCTGCGCGCTAGCTGCAGCCATCGGCTGTCGAGTTGCTTCACGCCAGCGGCAGTGTTGAGCAGGATCGGCCACACTGCAGCGAAGGCCAGCAGGAAGTAGATCGGCTGGTCGCCGACGCCCATCACCATTACAGCAATCGGCATCCACGACAGCGGCGAGATCATCCGCAGGAATTGAAATGCCGGAGTAGTCGCCCACTCCAGGTTACGCCAGCTACCCACCAGCAGGCCCAGCGGCACACCAATCAGCAGCGCCAGACCAAGGCCTATGAAGATGCGCTTGAGGCTCACCAGCACATGCTCGAACAGCTCCGGCCGTTGCAGCAGCTCGACCAGGCTGGCCAGTGTGGCCTGGGGCGTGAACAACGCCACCAGGCCTTCGCCGCTGCTGAACGCCGCCAGCAGCAACCACCAGAGGACGAACAGACCAAGCAGCCCGGCCAGGCCGAGCCCCCAGCTCTTCAGCGAAGTGCTCACACCGCGATCTCCTCGATGCGCTCGAAGCTTTCCGGCGCACCGAAGGCCTTGAGCCCGCCGACCGCTTCGATGGCCGTGCGCACGAAGCGATCGTCCACCAGATCGCGCGCCGTGGCAGCCGGGTCGAGATCGGCGAGGAAGCGGCTGTTGCCTTCGATCAGGGTGTTCTTCAAGCGTTTGACCAGTTCCTCGGTGTAACTGGGGAACGGGTACGGCTGGAAGTCGATACGCTTGTCGGCCCAATCGCCATGCTGGATCGCGCCGCTGGCCAGGTAGGCGTCACGTTCGCTGGCAGCCGGCGCCAGCACGCGGCTGAGCACGTCCGGCGCGTGGGGTGTGTAGCGATTGGCACCGTCCTTGGACAGCAGCTTGGCCGCCTCTTCGCGGTTGTCACGCGTCCACAGTTGCGCCTTGACGATGGCATTGACCACCTTCTGCGACCACTCGGGGCGGTTGTTCAGGTCGTGCTCGTGCATGAACACCACGCAGCAGGCGTGGTTGCGCCACACGTCGCCGGTAAAACGCTGGATGCGCCCGACCTTGAGATTCTCGGCCAGGGCATTGAACGGCTCGGCGACGATGTAGCCGGCGATGCGCTTGCTGGCCAGGGCCGGCGGCATGTCCGAGGGCGGCAGCACCACCAGGTTGACCTCGTTGGCAGCAATGTTGGCGTTGGCCGCCTTGCTCACCGGGGTCAGGCCACTGTCACGCAGCAACTGCTGCACCACCACGTTGTGGATCGAGTACCAGAACGGAATGGCGATGGACTGCCCGCCGAGCTGCTTCACATCCTCGATGCCAGGGGCCACGGTCAACCCCGAACCACCGACATGGTTCCACGCCACCACCTTGGCCGGCACCTTGCTGCCGTAGCGCGCCCACACGGTCATCGGCGACAGCAGGTGGATGACGTTGACCTGGCCGGAGATGAACGCCTCGATCACCTGCGCCCAGCTGCGCAGCAGCACCGGTCGCTCAGATTTGATGCCTTCGGCCTCGAACAGGCCATTGTTGTGGGCTACCAGCAGTGGCGTGGCATCGGTGATCGGCAGGTAGCCGATGCGCACAGGCGCGTCCGGCTCGCTGGCGGCACGCGCCTGCAGGCTGGTCAATAGTGGGAAGGCACCGGCTGCGGTGAGCAGGCCAGTCAGTTTGATGAAATCACGACGGGTATGGGTGGGATCGTCCAGGCACATGGCAGGGCTCCAGCGGTTCGAGTGAATGTCCGTTGTTGCGGCTCGCCCGCCGTAGGGTTTTGAGGATGTCGACGCGCAAGGCGCCCAGCTCATCGACCAGGTCAGCACGAGGCTGCGGCAGGTCGATGCGCCACTGATCGAGCGTGTGCGCCGGGGTGCCACCCAGTAGCAGGATACGGTCGGACAGCAGCAGCGCTTCATCGATGTCATGGGTGATCAGCACGGCGGCGGTCTGCCGCTCGCGGATCAGGTTCAGCAACAGCTGTTGCATATCGGCGCGGGTCACTTCGTCCAGCGCGCCGAAGGGCTCGTCGAGCAGCAGTACGTGCGGCTCGCGGGCCAGACAGCGAGCCAGCGCGGTTCGCTGGGCCATGCCGCCGGAGAGTTCACTGGGATAGCGCTCGCGAGCATGCTGCAAGTCCACGGCAGCAATGGCCTGGTCGATCAGCGCCTGACGTTGTGCCCCCGTGCGATTCGGCTGACGGGCGAAGTCCAGGCCGAAGCCGACGTTCTGCTCCAGGCTCAGCCAGGGCAGCAGCGACGGATCCTGAAAGGCAACCGCCACACGTGGGTGCGGCCCGTTCAGTTGCTCGCCGAATAGCGCCACCCTGCCCTGCTGCGCCGTCTGCAAGCCGGCCAGCACGCGCAACAGGCTGGACTTGCCCACCCCGCTGGGGCCGAGAATGCTGACCAGCTCACCGGCGCGCAGCTCCAGCTGGAAGCCTTCCAGCACGCTGCGCTGGGCGTAGCCCAGGCTGATGTCACGCGCATGCAGGACGGTCATGCGGCCAGCTCACCGTGTTTGCGCAGCTCGCTACGCAGCTGCACCAGGCTCGGCGTGACCACTGGCACGAAAGCCGACTCGCGCAGGCGTCGGGCAAAACCGCTGCCATGGGCCTGCAAGTAAGCCTTGCCGCCGCTGGCCTGCAACTCCAGCTGTACCGCCTCGGCCGCCACCTGGGCCAGGCCGATACGGATTTTGAACAGCGGCACCGGGCCGGCGGCGAAATGGCCGTGTTTCAACCCATCGCGTAACGCGCGCTCAAGCCCTTTGAGTTCACCTTCGAGCACCTGCCATTCGCCTTCCAGTACAGAACGACCATCGCCCAGCCGCGCCTTGGCTTCAGCCAGGGCACGCCGCGCCAAACCGATCGACAACCCACACTGCAAGCCGAGGAAAGCCGGGCGCACACGTGGCAGGTAACTGCGTGCATCTGCGGCGATCAGCCAGTCATGGCTCAGTGATGCGCTTTCGATACGGATCGCCGCGGTGTTGCTCGACTGAAGGCCCAGCAGTTTCAGGTCTTCGCTGCGCAACAGCCCCGGCAAGTCATCCGGCAGCGCCGCCACGAAGGGCTGCGCGCCCGGCAGGTCGATGGCAGCGGCCACAGTGAAACCACTCTTGCGCAGGTTGGTGACCCACGGCAATTGGCCGTCCAGTCGCCAACCATCGCCCTGCGCCTGGGCCACCACGCCCAGTTGCTCGATACCGGAAAGAAACTTCATGGCGTTGGACAGGCCGGTGGCGCCCGCCTTGCGCCCGCTGAGCAGGTCACCCAGCAAGCGTTCGCGCAGACCGACGTTGTCGCTCTGCAGCAAGTACTCGATAAAGGCGCGCTGGCCCCAGAAGACGAACGCGGCGGTCAGTGAATGGCTGGCGACCTGGGCGATGGCTTCGACAGCATCGGTCACGTCACCGCCCACGCCGCCAAGCTCCGGGGCAACGCCATGGCGCAGCACATCGGCCGCTGCCAGTTGGCTGAGCAAGGTTTCTCCGTCGAGCAGGCCACGGTCGAGTGCATCGGCCTGATTGTCCAGCCATTGGCGCAACGAGTGATCGAGCATGCGGTCGGTCTCCTTCAAGGCCGGCTCTCAGGCCTCGGCCTGTTCCCAGCGATAGCGCGCAAGCTCGGGGTTGAGCGGCGTGTGGGCAAAGCTGTTGGCAAAGTTGCACAGGGTCGCCAGGCTCACGCCGAGGATCACCTCCAGCGCCTGGCCCTCTTCGAATCCAGCCTCCTTGAACGCCTGGTACTCGGCATCGCTGACGTTGCCACGGGTGGCGATCACCGCTCGGGTGAAGGCGGCCAGGGCTTCATAACGGGCGTTGGGCAACTCGCCGCGGGCGCGCAGCGCTTCGATTACCTCGGCCGGCAACCTGGCTTTGTTCTGTGCCACCGCTGTGTGGCCGGCGACGCAGAAACTGCAACCGTGGGTGGTGGCGGCGATCAACTGGATCACCTCGCGCTCGGCCAGACCAAGGCTGGCCTTGCCGTTGAGTGCGGAGACGGTGACGTAGGTTTCCAGCGCTGCCGGTGCATTGGCCAGAACAGCCAGCAGATTGGGAATGAAACCCGAGTTGTTGAGGGCGTTCTGCAGGAAAGGACGAGCTTCTTGCGGGGCCGATTCAAGAGTCTGTAGGGTGACGCGAGACATGGTTCATCTCCTAACCAAGAGGTGTGGCACTATTGTCTTGGTTATAAAAATCGTGAGCCATATTCTAAAGTCGCGTTCACTTGCTCCTGAGTCTTTCCATTAGATGAATTCTTCCACTGCCCCTTTTGAATGGTTATTAGACAGCCTGGAACTGGACGCCAGCCTGTTCCATGTCGGCCGTTACTGCGGCAGTTGGCAGGCCAGCACTCATGGCCTGGCGCGCGCCAGCTTCCACCTGCTGGTTCAGGGCGAGTGCTGGCTGCACCTGCATGAACGCGAACAAAGCATCGACCTGCACAGCGGCGACGCTGTGTTCCTGCTGCGCGACCTGCCCTATCGGCTGTCCGACGCAGCCTCACCCGCACAGGCGCAGTGCAACCCGCGCATCGCCATGCAAACGCTCGACACTAGCGCACGCGATGGCGTAAGCCTGGTCTGCGGTTTCTTCCATTTCCGTCCGGGGTTGAGCAGCCTGATTATCGACGCCCTGCCCGATCACCTGATCCTGCGCGCCGGTGATCCAGGCTCCAGCGCTGCACGGCGGCTGTTCGAACTGATCATGGAGGAATGCTCACGTAGCGAAGGCCCGGCCGGCGCCCTGCTGGAGCGCCTCAGCCACCTGTTGTTTCTCTACGTGCTGCGCGAACAGAGCCAGGCCGTGGCCGACCTGGGTGGCCTGCTGGGCCTGGCCCGCCACCCGCAATTCGCCGCCCTGCTCGAACGCCTGATCGCAGAGCCCCAGCAAGCCTGGCCGCTGGAGCAGATGGCCGAGCTGACCGGCCTGTCGCGCTCGGCGTTCTGCAAACGCTTTCAGGAGCAGGCCGGCACCTCACCCGGCCACGTACTGCTGAGCCTGCGCATGCGCCAGGCCTGCCGCCTGCTGCAGCAAGGCCAACCGGTCGCCGAGGCAGCCGATGCCTGCGGCTACCAGTCGGTAGCGGCCTTTACACGGGCATTCAGCAAGGTGGTCGGGGTGTTGCCAGGCGCGTATCGGAAGCAGTTTGGGTGAGCGACGGCGCACATCAATAGCCTTAAGGTTGGGACGATCCGATATCCAGAAGCATGCAATGGCATCGGGAACATCCCCAGAAAGCCGGGGAAGCGACGGCCCATGAGGGCTCGCCATTGATCAGTTGATTGCAATCGCCGGTTACAGCGTCGAGATGGTACCGCCGTCGATGCGGTGCTCGGATCCCGCAATCGAGGCCGCCCGTGGGGACGCGAGGAAGACGATCAGATCGGCCACCTCCTGAGGTTTGGCCGGCCTACCCAGAGGGATTCCGCCTATCGCCTCCATGACGATTCGTTTGCCGCCTTCGTAGTCGGTTCCCGCTTGTTCAGCCAGCCGCTCTGCAAACCTTACGGACGCCTCGGTCTCTATCCATCCTGGCGCGACGCTCAGCACACGAACCCCTTTAGGCGTTACCTCTCTCGCAAGGGACTTGCTGTAGGTGGTGAGCGCTGCCTTGGCGGCGGCGTAGGCTGTAGTGGACTCGGGGAGAGGCATCAGGCGCTGGATCGAGCTCACATGGATGATGACGCCCGAGCCCTGCGCCAGCATGGATGGCAGCAGTGCGCGATCCAGGCGTACGGCCGGCATCAGATTCAAGTTCAGCTCTGCCAGCCAATGCTCATCACTGAGGGCGGCAAAGCCACCGCCTGGAGCGCTTGAACCACCGACCACATTTATCACGATATCGACACCGCTCCAGCTCTCGAAGACAGTCTGCGCGAGGTGAGCAACACCTTGTGCCGTCGTCAGATCGGCACCGATATAGGTGACACCTTCCACAGGTGGTACTGACACGTCGCGCGCCGCTGTCGCCACCCGGGCGCCAGCCTCCACGAGGGTCTGCACGACAGCAGCGCCAAGCCCCATCGTGCCGCCGGTGACCACAGCGCGCAGGCCATTGAGTTGCAGGTCAAAGCTCATGCCGTGATCTCCAGTGATGCGATCAGGCCGCGTTCAAGACGAAAGCGGTGCGACAGAACGATCGGGCTGCCTGGGAAGTTGCCGCTGACGTTGGCGCGGACGAGCTGCAATCCGTCCTCTTGCTCAATGGCAAACGGCACGCTCGTCGCGCTGTACTTGGCCGACGCCTCGGCCATAAAGGCCTTGATGGCGTTGATACCCGTGTAGGTGTGACCGTCGTCCTTCATCACGGCTTGCGCCGTGAAGCAATGCACCAGGGCTTCAGGGTTGTGCTCGGCGGCGAAGTACGCAGCGATGGGCTCGGGCAGGGTCAAGCTAGGCATGTTGTCGGCTCCATAGGGTCGGTGACAGCCCTAGGATGCGTATCGGACAGAATTAATTGAATCACCTATAATCAGCATTAGTTATGTAGAGAAAAATGCACAATGCGCGGATCCGAATTTGCTGAGCTAAAAGCCTTCGTGGCCATCGTCGAGCGCCAAAGCTTCGCCCGCGCGGCAGAGCATCTGGGCCTCTCGCCCTCCGCGCTCAGCCAGACCATTCGGCAGCTCGAAACTCGCCTTGGCACACGCCTGCTCAATCGCACCACCCGCAGCGTCGCGCCCTCGACCAGTGGCGAACAGCTCTACAACCGCATTGCTCCCTTGTTTCGAGAGATGGCTGTTGCCGTCGCTGAAGCCAGTGAGGCGACAGGACAAATAAGCGGAACGTTGCGCATCAATACGCCAGGGATCGCCGCCAGAACCCTCATCGCTCCCCGGCTGGCACGCTTCCACCAGGCATACCCTGATGTGCTGCTCGACATCGTGGTCGACGATGCACTGGCCGATATCGTGCTTGGTCGTTTTGATGCGGGCATCCGTATGGGTGGTCGGCTTGAGAAGGACATGGTGGCCGTCCGCCTCACTCCGGATCTGCACATGGTCGCCGTGGCATCTCCGGACTACCTCACACATCGAGGCACACCCCAGTCACCTGCCGAGTTGCAGGATCATGCCTGCATCAACTGGCGACTGCAGATGGACGGCAGACCTTATCGCTGGGAGTTCCAGGAACGGGGGCAGCCGCTGGAAGTGGCGGTCGACGGCCCCGTCGTCACCAATCACCCCGACATCGGCATCGCTGCCGCTCTACAAGGGCTCGGCATTGCCTATCATTTCGAGAGAGAAGCCGTGGGCGAGCTTCTGGCCCAGGGACGGCTGATCCAGGTACTTGCTGACTGGTCGATCTCGCGTCCAGGGCTGTTCCTCTATTACCCGAACAGGCAACACCGGCCAGCAGCCCTGGGGGCCTTCATCGACTGTCTATTGGATCGCAACCTGTTTGATCAGCCCTGTTCAGAGTCCCATCGATGATAAGCGCAAGGCAAAGGGCGCGGCGGTAGCTTTTGAGCGCTTGTTTTTACTGTCAAAACCGTAACGCGGCCGAACTTAATTCCTGGCCTTGGGCTGCTGTTGGCCGATTGCAGCCGGTAACGACAGGCAGCTAAAAGTCCCCTCGCGTTTTTTACCCATGAAAGAGCGCGAGCGACGTTGAAATCTGGTGCGCTCAGAAGACAGAGCTGCCTTAGTTTTTACGTAGCAATGCCGAAATCGAGCGTTTTTTGAGCTGCTGATAAGCAGCTCTCTCAGAAGCCGACTTTTTCAACAGAATCGGCCAAAATCGGACGCCCAAAAATATCAGTGCTAACAGGGTAGAACCACTGGAAAGCCCCTCCCATGTGTAGGCGCTGGCCCAACGTGCACACCCTGCTGGCCTAACGTGACACCTTGAACCGAAAAAGTCTGAACACCCTGCTGGTGACATTGATACACCTGGCACGGGCTGGCTTTTAGGATTCAGCGGACTCCATGACGCTGAACGCGCCGACCGCCATCACTCTTGCTGGTAGAATTTTCGCTCGGTGGCGCTATAGTCGAGACGGTTAAGCGCAGGGTGTTGACGGAGCGCTACGGCCTAGATGTAAGTCGTAGCGCTTTTTTCCGCGTGAGTAAATGGCCCGCCTTACAAGGCCTTACTCGAAGTATGGCTCACCGGTACACCAGTAGAAGTTGTATTTACTCTGCATTCCTTTCAAGTATGGATCTATATCCACTGCCATTTGAAGAGCATGAAGTAAATCAATTCCATGCACTTCCATACTCCTTTCATGCAAGCCGTCGAACTCAATGGTGCAACTGGCCGCGCCAGGATCAAAGTTAAAACTTACCGACTCCTTTTCTAAAAGGTATGGCGCACCAATATTAACGGTAAATTCTCTCTGAGTAGACTCTCCCTTTATGGAGTAAAGAAGCTTTCTTTTAGCAATTACGTGCATTATGCCCATGTAAATTATTCCCACCCCATGCACTGGCGATATGCTGTATTAGCAGCCTCATAACACTTCATTCTTTTCCTAGGCTCCAAGCCATAGCAAGTGTTTAGAATGCTATCTTTGAGAGCCTGACAGCTTTTTCTATCCCCTTCTTCAGGCTCGCACATATTGTCGCTACCGGTTGCAGGCATCGGCGGCGCAAGTGGAGGAAGAGTCAGTCCTTGGCCCGGATTCCAAGCCAGTCCTCTAGGCGGCAGGAACGTAGGATTGGACGGGCCTGAAAAAGCGCCACCCCTTCCAGCAATACCTAGCCCCCTGGCAGCCCAGCCAAGTGCCGGCAGAGCATATTCGCCGGTAGGGTCGACATAAATTAATGGATTCCCCTCCACATACCCATAGGTATTGAGGCCGCCGTCGAGCCCAATCGGATCGCTTTCGACGTACCGCCCCGTCTCGGGGTCGTAATCGCGGAAGTAGTTGTAGTGCAGACCACTTTCTTGGTCATAGTACTGCCCTGGGAAACGCAGATTGATGGTCAGGCTGCCACTTGCAGCACCGACACCAAAGGCATCAGATGCCCACGTCCATACCGGTTGCAGATTGGTGTTGGTAGCAACCCGCGACGTGCCCAGATGATCGAAATGTAAAAAGAACGGCTCGCTCGAGGCAATTGCATCATTGGCACCATAGATGACGCTGATGCCGCCAAGCGGGAGGTTATCCAACCAGACGTAGAATTGACTGCTCTGCTGCTGGCCTGCGGTGTTGTAGAAGGTCTCCTCCAGCAACTGACCACTGGGGTCATAGAGGAAGGTCGTGGTACCGGTCGTGGTGATCTTGTGGGTACGCTGTCCCAAGGCGTTGTAACGGTACTCGGCAACCGTTACGCCACCACTTTTTACCCGTGCCAGCCGGTTCTGTACGTCGTACTCCATCTGTCGGGCTGGGCGATCCTGAGTCAGGTTGCCTGCCGCATCGCTAATGACAGGAAAGCCAGCGATTTCGCTGAGGCGGTTACTACTGGTCGCGTAGTTGAGCGCTACAGTCGAGCCGGCCTGCGGGCTGCCATTGACGATCGGAGTCGAAGTTCTGCTGAGCCGGTTCCCTACGGTGTCATAGCTATAGCTCTGCTGCAGGTCTTCCTTCTGCTCAGACGTGAGTCGATCCAGTGCGTCGTAGCTGTAGGTGAGATCCCCGAACAAGCTGCTTTGCAGTGATTCGATATTGCTGTTGGCGTCATAACCGTAGGTGCTGATCCAGGTAGCGACCTCTTGGTGAGTCAGTCTGTAGTCCTGGTCGTAGCTTCGCGACAGGCTCAGACCGTTGGCCCAGGTCAGGCTTTTGAGCGAACCAAACGGCAGGTATTCGATCTGGCTTGCAAGGGCATCAGGAGGGTTGTCGCCAATTTGTAGCTGTACCTGGCTGACCTGCCCAACACTGTTGCGGGCATAGAGGATGTTGAACCCCAGGGAGTAACTGATCTTGGCCAGTTGGTTGGCGCCATCGTATTCGTAGCCAAGCCCGCTATAGCGATCTGTGCCGGCCACTTCGACTGACCGCAGTTGCCCGGTCAGATTTCCGCGCGCGTCATAGTAATAACCCAGTACACCACTGGCATCCTGGATAGCGGTCAAACGGCCCACGCCATGGTTGCCATCGGCGGTCATATCGTAGTGGTATTGGACGTTCAGAGCTGGAGTTGCCGGATATTGGCGGCCGGTCAGGCGATTGAGCGCATCGTAAGTGTAGGTAGTAACTACGCCCCGAGCATCCGTCTTGCTGATGACATTGCCCGCAGCATCGTGGGCATAGGCAGTGGTGCCGCTGTCCGGGCTGATCAGCCTAGTCAGGTTGCCCAGGCCATCGTACTCATAGTGCGTGGTCACTCCACGAGGATCCTGAACCTGGGTCAGGTTGTCCTGCGCGTCATAGGCTAGCTGAGTGACCCCGTTAAGAGGGTCGGTGCTCGATACCAGACGATCCAACGCATCGAAGCTGCTGGTGGTGTTGTGCTGCTTGGGCGTTCGGCTCAGCGTTGGGTTGTCGTTGAGGTCGTAGCCGTATTGGGAGGTCTGTCCTGCTGCTCCCACGCTACGCAGCAGGCGGCCCAGCTCGTCGTAAGCCCAGCTCTGCTGCAGGCTCAGATTGTTGCCGGCATCGCGCAACCGTTGGGCAGTGCGATTGCCCATAAGGTCGTACTCGTACTCGACCTTTTCCCCAAGGTTGTTGGTGATCGCGGTGAGTCGACGGGCAGCACTCCAAGAGTATGACAACCAGCTCCCGTCGCCACGCGTGACCTTAGTGATCTGGCCAATTGCGTCGTGCTCGAAGCTAGTGCTACTGCCGGCGGTGCTGACCGATGCCAGCCAGCCTTGCGGGGTGTAACCCAGCGTGGTCGTTACACCATTGGCATCCACAATGTTCTGAGGGTTGCCGTAGGTGTCGAAATTCGACAGCTGAGTGATATGGCCCAGTGCATTGGTAACGGTCGTCAGGTGGCCCTGGGAGTCGTAGGCGTAGGTAGTGATATCGGACACATCGGTACGAGGTCCGTTGGCCGTTTCGATCAGGCCCAGGTTGTTGTAGGTGTAACTCCAACTGCGTTCGACAGCTTGAAGACCAGAGCTGCCTAAAACAGCAGCCAGGGCCAGCGACAGCAGGCTGACGCGATGCGAAATCTTCATGGTTCAGTTCCTTCTGCAGTCAGCGCTGAGTGACGGACTGACTGGTTTGCCGTCCTTGATTGTCGTAGGTGTACTCAGTGATGCGATCCGGTTCCGTGACCGTTACCGGTAAAAACCAATCGGGGTGCCAGTTCGTAGCAATAGTCCGAGCTTGTGGCGTGCCACTGGCTTCAGTACGAGAGACCTCTAGACCACGGGAGTTGTAGTCGTAAGTGATGAGATTACCCTTGTTGTCGATGGACTTGGTTAGAAGTCCCTCAGCGTTATATTCGTAACTAGAGTTGCTGGATGGACAGTTTGCTGAGGCTTCGCCATCAATGGCGACGATTTTCTTGACACCTTGAACTACCGAAAAATGGTAAGTGGCACTCTTGCCGAGAGGATTCGTAACGGTTGATGTTCCATCAGCATTGTATGCAATGGTTGTTGTCTCTAGCCCGCCCGCCCTTGAACTGGAGGTTGCCCGACCAAACTGGTCATAAGTCCACGTGACATAGCGGTCACCATTCTCATCGGTTATACCAGTCAAGAAACGCGGGTATGTAGCATTCTCATAATGAAAATCTCGACTAACAGTGGAGCCTCCGACTGTCTTTGAAGTGCTCTGCAGCCGCCCCTGAGTATCATATGTATAAGTCACAGAAACACCGGCAGTGCTTAATATCAGCGGCTGTAGCTTGGAGTCCTGCGTAAAAGTAAGGGACTCTCCTGTGTCAGAGGTTACGACGATACCTGTGGTGCTATACACCAGTGACATTGATCTGCCGTTAGAGTCTTGCTGAGACAGCATTCTACCTTGACTGTCGAAAAGATAGATTGCCTGGCTCGTTGAAATATAACGCCACCCTGCTCCATCAGCCTCAAGCACCCCGAACTCATCATCAGGGGTAATGACATTAGATCCTGATCTAGAAAATATTGTTTCCCTTCCATCAAAATCTATAAGTCGTATAGCTGTGCTTGTAATCTCCAGCCGAGTCGACAAGCTATGGCGCCAGTAACCATCCAGGCTGTTATATATCCGATCAAAGGTTAATAGCGGTGAAGACAGACTGGAGAAGTCAGTCTCGCGCTGAAATTTATTTCCAACGGCTAAATTTATTGGGTTTGCAGTGCAGGTCTTAGGAGGGGGCGTGCCTTTGTTTTTAGAGAGCGTCACCTCGGGGTCATACATTATCGTCATTGAGTCGCTAGCCGAACAAGCTCCAACGCTTCCCGTTACAGTTAGAACGTTTATACCAGGACGCAGCGTCACTGGCACACCTCTAGTTTCCAAGAATGTAACGGCGGCTGTAAAAGAACCAGAATAATTATAAAATGTAGCTCCATTCAATGTAGCCGTAACAGTGCCCAAATTACCGAATTCAGCACTTGCCCCACCCTGACCGAAAATGGTTACTCCGGCAGTACGTGTGGTTGCCCCATCATGAGGAGAGGTAAAGTTAAGAGTGCATGCCTGTGCAACAAGCGGTGATACAGCTAACGCCAGAAGCATAACTGGATATCGCATGTGTCCTTTCTCCTTGCGAGTAAAACTTCCAATTTTCAGAGATCCATCCTTATAGCGGTTCTCGACGCGCTTTTTAGCAACTGAAACATCCAGAAATGAAACAATCTAAAACACCTAGGCATGCTCATGCTGCAGAGTACTTTGATCTACAAGTAAAAAGCGGCTCTTCATCACTGTGAACAGAGGTGTATTTCATATCCAGGGTTGCGTTCAGCAGCAGACAGGCTGTTATGATCCCCAAGCGGCGTGTGGTCTTAAAACGGAATTGGTGCGTCGCTTCCGGAGGGAAGCAATTGTCCATACAGGCATTTCTGCCGCGTTTAGTTGCCAGTGCCCCCATCCTGACTGGTGTTTGCTTGCTGGTTGTATTCAGCATGTCTATTGCATTGCAAGGTGCTGAGCTGCTCCGCGTGGTTCGCACCCCAGCGACCTTACCTACGAATTCCACTATCCCTACCATTGCGCCAATATCTGAAGCCTCTACGTCTCAACTTTTCGGCGTACATCAACTAGCCGATAACGACCCGCCTCCAGCAACCAATCTGCAGCTGACTTTGCTCGGCATTTTGTGCACCGCGACTCGCAACGCTCCAGTGCGCTCATCCAGCGCCAAGGGCATCCAGAGCAGCATTACACCATCGGCGACGAGGTAGACAACGGCGCGCGCCTCAATGCCGTTCATGCTAATCACGTAGAACTACTGCGTAATGGCCGTCGTGAGAGTCTTGCTTTTCTTGGGTAGAAAACCAGCCCACATCATGCTCATGTTGCCCTCGTCGAGCAAAGTAAGAGCCCTTGCAGCAACTGAGTCAGCTTAAACAGAGTGACATGAAGAGCTTGCAAGAACGGATGCAGGCCTTGCGCGAGCAGATGGAAAACACCGGTGCACAAAGTCCGATAACTGCCCCTGACTAGCTTATGGAAAGCATGGCCGAGGCCTGACAAAACGCTGCTCCAGGACTTCCTTGCCCCATTGCGCGCCTGGCCGCTCCTCTGCCAATACGAAGTTGTGTGTTTCATAGAGATGGCGTGCGGCATGCAGTCCGGAGAAGGTCCATAGGTGCGTTTCAGTGAAATCCCTTTCGTCGACGAACGACAGGGCCGCGTCCAGCAGCTTTTTCCCCACCCCACCGCCACGTGCCTCATCGGAGAGAATGAACCAGCGCAAATGCGCTACGTTCTCGCCCATGTCCTGGCCATCGATGGCCACGGAACCTACGATCTGGCCATCGAGACACGCCGTCCAGATGGCATTTCCTGGGTTTTCCAGGCGATTGCAAAACTCGGCGAGCCCGCTCGCCACTACGGACTCGAAGCGCTGGCCGAAACCAGACTCGCGTGAGTAATACAGCGCATGCATGTCCGTGATACGGGCGATGATGCCTGGTCGGTATCCCTGCACGATCTCGATATTGAGTGAACGATCAGGGGTGCCCGACGTGATATCGAGCGCCTGGGTATAAAGCCGCATGCCCTCGAGTACAAGCAGGCCCTGGCCAGGTTTCAAACGCTCCAGAGCGGCCATGACCTGAGCGCGGGCGAAGTCGTGGATTGCCGCCACATGCTGCTTACCCGCAGCGGTCAGAGATAGCATCTTGACGCGGCCATCGTCCTTCCCCGGCGTCTCCTGCAGCTCACCGGACGCCACCAGCTTGCTCAGCATACGGCTCACGCTGGACTTTTCGAGTCGAAGCCGAGCGCCGAGATCACGCGCCGTGATCTCTCCTTGCTCGATCTCGATCAGGGCATGCACGGCAGACGGCGAGAGGTCGGTTCCTGCAAAGTCGCCCCCCATGAATCCAAGCTCGCGAACCATTGTTCGAGAGATCGCGCGAATTTCTTCAACCAGGTACTTATCAGCGTGCATGCCAAGGCCTCCGCAATAATGGATGCACGTTACAACCAATAAGTTGCTTAGTACAACTAAATTCGGACATATGCCTTCGGTGAGGCCTGGGCACAGACTCGCTGCAAGGAAGGGCTGAAAGAAAAACCACCTGAGCGCCTGATGCCGATCAGATAAACGTAGTGTCTGGCACGCATAGCCTTTGTAGGGTGTCGCGGGGCCGCCCAGACCGTGTGCACCGAGATGCTGGCGCCACGACCATTGGTGCGCACGGCGCACCCTACGTAACCTTATCCTGACGCTTAAGTGACTGGCATTAACCTGAGCGCCCTACTCCTGGGCGTCCTCGGGGTACTGCTCTGCAAGCGCGGATCATCTCTCGTTGCGCGCGTCCACTACAGGTCGAAATGCACGCCCATGGCGTGGCAGCTTGTAGCCGATAGCCGCCAGGCTCCTGGCGCAGCCCATGCACAAACGAAAGCCCCCGGCCTCGCGACCGGGGGCTCGTTCATGGCTGACGGTTCAACGTCTGCGCGCCAGACGCTGCACGGTATCGACCAGCAGATCCACTTCACCAATGGTGTTGTAGAACGCCAACGACGGTCGCACCGTAGCCTCGACCCCAAAGCGTCGCAGGATCGGCTGCGCGCAGTGGTGGCCAGAGCGTACGGCGATACCCTCGCGGTTGAGGGCGGCGCCGACTTCCTCGGTGCGGTAGCCGTCGAGCACGAAGGACAGCACGCTGGCCTTGTGCGCCGCGGTGCCGATCAGGCGCAGCCCAGGGATGGTCGAGAGGCCACGGGTGGCGTACACCAGCAGGTCGTGCTCGTAGCGCTGGATATTCTCCAGCCCCAGTCGCTCGACGTATTGCAACGCCGCCCCCAGCCCCACCGCATCGGCGATGTTGCCGGTGCCAGCCTCGAAACGCGCCGGCGGCCCCTGATACACCGTCTTCTCGAAGGTGACGTCGGCGATCATGTTGCCGCCGCCCTGCCAGGGTGGCAGCTGTTCGAGCAGCTCACGCTTGCCGTAAACCACGCCGATGCCGGTGGGGCCGAAGATCTTGTGTCCGGAGAACACCAGAAAATCGGCATCCAGCGCCTGCACGTTGACCCGCAGGTGCGAGACCGACTGTGCGCCGTCCACCAGAACCTTGGCACCCACCGCATGCGCCAGGCCGATGATCTCGGCCACAGGCGTCACCGTACCCAGGGCGTTGGAGACCTGGGTGATGGAGACCAGCTTGGTGCGCGGGCAGAGCAGCTTGGCGTACTCCTCGAGAATGATCTGCCCCGTGTCGTCCACCGGAATCACCCGGATCTTCGCGCCCACTTCGGCCGCCAGCTGTTGCCAGGGGACGATGTTGGCGTGGTGCTCCAGGTGGGAAACGATGATCTCGTCCCCCGCACCGATGAACTTGCGACCAAAGGTGTTGGCGATCAGGTTGATGCCTTCGGTGGCGCCACGCACGAAGATGATTTCCTCCTCCGAACGTGCACCGAGAAAGCGTCGCACCGTGCTCCTGGCACCCTCGTAGGCATCCGTGGCACGCGCCGCCAGTTCGTGCGCGGCGCGGTGGATGTTGGAGTTCTCATGCTCGTAGAAGTAGCTGATGCGCTCGATCACCTGGCGTGGCTTCTGCGTGGTGGCGGCGTTGTCGAACCACACCAGCGGCTTGCCATTGACCCGCTCCTGCAGAATCGGGAAGTCACGGCGCACGGCGTTGACATCGAAGCTGCCGGTAGCCTGTGGCTGGCCGGATGCTTGTGGTGCCTTCTCCAGGCGCGGTGCCGAACCCTGATCGAGGAAGTAGAACTGCCCCGCTCCGCTCTGCGCTTGCGTGGGTGTCGATGTCGTGCTGCGTGACTCGCCCAGCAGCGATTGCAGCACCTGGGCCAGCTCGTCGCCACCCGGCAGGCCATCGCTGCGCGCAGCGACCCGATCCTCACGCGTTGCAGAATCACTGACGCCGGGTGCCGGCAGGTCACTGAAGTAATAGCCAGAGGGGGCAGCCGCACCACCGGCACCCGGTGGCTGCACGATCGCGGCACCCGGATAGACCTGGGGAATGGCCGCCGTATAGGCCTGCGGCGAACCCAGATCCAGACCATCGAGGGTGCCGGCCGGAGCAGTCGCCGTCTGCGGCGCTTCATGGGCGGTCAGGCTGGGCGCCTCACCGCCGGCACGCGGCACCTCGCCCGGTTTGGCGGCGAACAGCTCATTGGCCAGGCGCGCCAGGCTGGCGAGATCCGGCAGGCCGTCAGCCTGGGGCTCAGCGGTAAGCAACTGGGTAGTCATGGTATTTGTCGACCTCTACGTCATCGAGTACGGCCAGGGCATCTTCGGTCAGCACCGCCAGCGAGCAGTACAGCGAGATCAGGTAGGAAGCGATGGCGTTGCGGTTGATCCCCATGAAGCGTACCGACAGCCCCGGGCTCTGCTCGCCGGACACGCCCGGCTGGTACAGACCGATCACGCCCTGACGCTTGTCGCCGACGCGCAGCAGCAGGATCTTGGTCTTGCCGTCGTCATCGAACGGCACCTTGTCCGATGGGATCAACGGCAGCCCGCGCCAGGTGAGGAACTGCGAGCCGAACAGGCTGACGGTGGGTGGCGGCACGCCGCGACGGGTGCATTCGCGACCGAAGGCGGCGATGGCCAGCGGGTGGGCGAGGAAGAACGCCGGTTCCTTCCAGACCTTGGCGATCAGCTCGTCGAGGTCGTCCGGGGTGGGTGGGCCGCCCAGGGTGGAAATGCGCTGGGCCGGGTCGACGCTGGACAGCAGGCCATACTCGGGGTTGTTGATCAGCTCGTTTTCCTGACGCTCCTTGATGGTCTCGATGGTCAGGCGCAGTTGCTCACGAATCTGGTCGTGCGGGCTGCTGTAGAGGTCGGAAACGCGGGTGTGCACGTCGAGGATGGTGGTCACCGCGTTGAGGAAGTACTCGCGCGGCGCATCTTCGTAGTCGACGAAAGTCTGCGGCAACACCGCCTCGTCGCGCTGGGAACAGGCGACCTGCACGTTGAGCGGGTTCTTGACCTTGTTCAGGCGGAAGATGCCGGCCTCCACCGGCGTCCACTGCAGCAGGTGTACCAGCCAGCGCGGGGTGATGGTGGAAAGTTGCGGTACGGTCTTGGTCGCGTTCGCCAGTTGCCGGGCGGCACTGTCGCCGAGGGCAAGGCGTACATCCTGATTGTCAGCCATGGAACACTCCTGTTGCGTTTTCAAGGCGCACAGAACCCCGTACGGTCGTGCTCGCAAGACCGTCGTGTGGATGCTGTGCAGGGGTTGCGGCGAACGCCGCGGATTAACCGGTGTTGCTGGCCTGGTGCTGCAGGCTGGCCTGGGTCACGTTGCTGCCGGGCGGTACGCTGCGCGTCAGCCAGACGTTGCCACCGATGCTGGAGCCCTTGCCGATGGTGATGCGTCCCAGGATGGTGGCGCCGGCGTAGATCACCACGTCATCCTCGACGATCGGGTGACGCGGCTCGCCCTTGAGCAACTGCCCGCTCTCGTCGGCCGTGAAGCGCTTGGCGCCAAGGGTCACGGCCTGGTAGATGCGCACGTGGTTGCCGATGATCGCAGTCTCGCCGATCACCACCCCAGTGCCGTGGTCGATGAAAAAGCTGTGGCCGATCTGCGCGCCGGGATGGATGTCGATGCCGGTGGCGGAGTGAGCGATTTCTGCGCCGATACGCGCCAGCAATGGCAGGCCGGCGCGGTAAAGATGGTGGGCCAGGCGATGGTGGATGACAGCGAGGATGCCCGGGTAACACAGCAGCACTTCGTCGACACTGCGCGCCGCCGGGTCGCCGGCATAAGCGGCCAGCACGTCGCTGTCGAGCAGGCGACGCAGGCCCGGCAACGCGGCAGCGAAGTCACGCACGATAGCGATGGCCTCGGCCTCGCTGTCTTTCTCCGCGTCGCCCTGCTGACGCGCGGCATAGCGCAACTCCAGGCGCACCTGCGAGAGCAGGCTGTTGAGCGCACTGTCGAGGGTGTGGCCGACGTAGAAGTCCTCGCTTTCCTGGCGCAGGTCACTAGGCCCCAGGCGCATGGGAAACAGCGCCCCGCAGAGGCCTTCGAAGATCGCCTCCAGCGCCTGCCGTGAGGGCAGCTCGCGACTGCCCAGCTCACGGTTACGGCCAGTGCGGCTGCGCCAGTCGCTGCGCGCCTCACGCAATTGCTCGACGATCTGCTCGAGCTGCCAGTTGACGCGCGGCGCTCGGCTATCAGCCAGATGCGGGTTGAGGTATTCCAGGTCTGCAATGTGCTGGTGGGGCATTTCGATTACTCAGAAAAACGCTGCGATGCCTGAGGCAGCGAGCACGGCTCGCGCCTCCCGTTGGCGGTCAATGGCTCAATCCTGTACCCAGGGCAGGTTCCAGTGCCGCCAGCCACCGCTCTCGCCCCGCTGGCGCTGGGCATCCAGGTCGCCTTCGAAACCTTCGAGCACATTGAATACCTGGGAGAAACCAGCCGCCGTGGCAGCGGTCGCCGCGGCTGCCGAGCGCTTGCCGCTGCGGCACAGCAGTACCACCGGTTTGTCGCGGGGCACCTTGGTTTCCAGCTCACGCAGAAAGCGCGGGTTCTTGATCAGCGCCGGGCCAGTCTGCCAGGGCACATGCAGGCTGTTCGGCACATGGCCGACGAATTTCAACTCTTCGAAGGTGCGCACGTCGACCAGGGTCGCCTCGCCCGCTTCGACCAGCGCCCAGGCCTCCGGTGGGTAGAGGCTGCCGGCATAGGCGCTGCCCTGCTCCTGGCCACGGGCGCGGGCGCGTTCGAGCAACTCGTCACTGGAAACACTCAGCACGCTGCGCAGGTCGGTGGGACGTAGGATGGAAACGGCAGGCTGAGAAGCGATGTCTGCGGACGGCATTAACAGATCCTCTAGTTGGCTAGTCGGGGCAGGCAGTCGGTCTGCGGCGCCGCGTTGAGGCCTACTCTATGCCTGGCTCATATATCAAAAAAATAATTAATTATTTTATTTACCAAACGAAAAGGAATATTAAATCAAGCGCAGGGTGCGCCATGTGCAGCGGGAATACCGAGGTGCTTGCTTGGTGCGCACAGCGCACCCTACGAGAAGGCATAGAGGCATAGTCCAGCTGCGGCTTCAGCTACGAACCAAAGCCGGCCGCATCACGTAGGGTGCGCCATGCGCACCGCTCTCCACAGGAAGTTGCGTCAGTCACGAAAAGGCTCGCGGTTGAAACGCAATGCCGGCCAGCCTCTCCTACAGCTCGCGCAGGTAGTCCCAGGGGTAGATGCCGCGGTCGTGGCCGTCGCTGAAGATCAGTTGCACGCCATAACCCTGGGCATTGATGGCCTGCACGCGGATATCGCTTGGGGCCAGGTCGATACGCCCGTGCAGGCGCGCTGCGCGGCACTGCGAGCAGGGGCAGGCCGCGCGCAGGCGCGTATGGGCCAGTTCGCTGCGGCTGCCGTCCGGCCAGTCCAGAACGAGCTGGCCGGCAGTGCTGCGCAGGGCGGTTGGCGCTATCACCGGCCTGTACTCTGCAACTGTGCGAGGGCGATGCGTACGGCCTTGCGCACTTCCGGATCGCCGTCGTTTTCCGCAGCCTGCAGAGCCGGTACCGCGCTTTTGTCAGCCAGCTCGCCCAAGGCCAGGGCCGCCTCCTTACGCAGATTGCTGATGCTGTGACCGAGCAGTTCCACCAGCGCCGGCAAGGCAGCGGCATGGCGCAACTTGCCCAGCGCTCGGGCGGCGCGCAGGCGCACCTGCCAGTAGCCATCGCCCAGCGCTTCGATCAGCGCCGCGCCGGCTTCGCTGAGGCCGACCTTGCCGAGGGTGGTGGCGGCCTCCTCGCGCACCTGCCATTCGCGGTCGTGCAAGGCTGCGCGCAGTGCGGGCAAGACGCTGGCATCACGCGCCAGGCCCAGGGCGCCGGTGGCGGCTCGGCGCACTTCGGTATCGGCGTCGTCGCTGGCCAGGCGTGCCAGAGCTGGCAACGCCTCATGCTGCTTGAGCCAGCCGAGAATGCCGACCGCTTCGCGCCTTACGAACGCGTCACTGTCGGCCAGCGCCTCGAGCGCCTGTGGCGCGGCATCGGCCAGGCGCAGCTCGCGCAACGCACGCAGAGCGCTAGCGCGAACGAAGGCATCGGCATGCCTGGCCCAGGGCAGGATCACCCGCCCGGCTTCGGCGCTTTTCAGCTCGCTCAGGCTCTGCGCGGCGGCGCTGCGTACGCGCTCATCGGCGTCGGCCAGCGCGGCGCACAAGGCGGCTACTACCTCAGGTTCCTCCCAGGCCTCGAGCAGGCGCGCCGCTTCGGCGCGTACGGCGGCGTCGGCATCCTCGCGCAGGGCGCGGGCAAGCCAGGGCAAGGCATCCGGGTCTTCCAGATCGGCCAGGTCGATCAGCGCGATGCGGCGGATGCCGGCGTCATCGGCCGCCAGACGCGGCAGCAGGTCGAGAATGTCGGGGTTGTCGGTGCTCAGGTCAGCAAGGTTCAGGTCGGTCATAGGGCAATTCGCAAGGGCGGATGGTCGGTGGTCGGCAGGCCCAGCGGCGTCAGGCGCGGCAGTTCGCGGCCGTCCTCGTGACGCAGCAGTTCCAGGCAGTGGCGCTTGAGGTGGGTGAAGCCGGGGCTGGTGAGCAGGCTGGCATTGCGCGGGCGCGGGAATTCCAGGCGCAGGTCTTCGATGAAGCGGCCTGGACGCGGGCTCATCACCAGGATGCGATCGGCGAGGAACAATGCCTCGTCGATGTCATGGGTGACGAACACCACGGTGGTGCGGATGCGCGTCCAGATATCCAGCAGCAGTTCCTGCATGCGTGCGCGGGTCTGGGCATCCAGAGCACCGAAGGGTTCGTCCATCAGCAGCAGGCGCGGCCGATTGATCAGCACGCGGGCGATCTCGGCGCGTTGCTGCATGCCGCCGGACAGCTGATTGGGCCAACGCTGGGCGAAGTCCTGCAGGCCGACCAGGCGCAACATTTCCAGCGCCTGCTCACGCCTTTGCGTCTTGCCGATGCCCTGCATCTTCAGGCCGAAGGCGACGTTATCGAGCACGCTGCGCCAGGGCAGCAAGGTGTGATGCTGGAAGACCATGCCGCGCTGCGGCGATGGCCCGGCGACGGCAGTGCCATCGACCAGCAGGCTACCGCCGCTGAGTTGCAGGTGCCCGGCCAGGGCGCCGAGCAGCGTCGACTTGCCGCAGCCGGACGGCCCGAGAATGCAGACGAACTCGCCCGGCTCGATGGCGAAGTCCAGACGTTGCACCGCCTCGAAGGCCTCGTGACCCTGGCCAAGGCGAATGGACAGTTGTCGACCATCGATACGTCCTGGCGTTGGAGCCTGTTGGTAGACACTCATGCGCGCTTGCCTCCGCTCTGGTACCAGGGTGTGGCGAAGGCGCCGAGGCGCCGCACCAGCGTGCTGCTGACCATGCCGAGCACGCCGATCAGCAGCATGCCGACGACGATGTCCGGGTAGTTCTGCAGGGTGTAGGACTCCCAGGTGTAGTAGCCGATGCCGAACTGGCCGGAGATCATCTCGGCGGTGACCAGGCAGAACCAGGAGGTGCCCATGCCGATGGCCAGGCCGGTAACGATGCTCGGCGCGGCGCCGGGCAGGATCACCTCGCGCAGGATAGCCAGACGCCCTGCCCCGAGGCTGCGCGCCGACGCCACCAGGCGTGGGTCGACGCCTTCAACGCCATGTACGGTGTTGAGCAGGATGGGAAACAGCGCGCCGGTGAAGGTGATGAAGATCATCGAAGCCTCCGACGACGGGAACATCAGGATCGCCAGGGGAATCCAGGCCACGGCGGGAATCGGCCGCAGCACCTCCAGTGGCGGTAGCAGGCTATCTTCGGCCCACTTCGAACGGCCGATGGCCAAACCCAGCAGCACGCCAGCGATGGCAGCGGCCAGATAACCGGTGAACACCCGGGCCAGGCTGCTGCCGAGATGGTCGGCGAGCTTGCTCGATTGCAGCAGGTGCCAGGCGGCATCCAGCACCGAGGCCGGCGTGGGTACGTAGGTGAAAGCGATTAGCCCCAGATCCAGGAGCTGATTGGCGGCCACCTGCCAGAACAGCAGACAGGCGGCCAGCGAGGCCAGACGCAGGGGCCAGCGGTAGAGCGAGGTCATGGCAATCTCCTTAGCCCGGATGAAATCCGGGAAGAACCGTGCTGCGTTGTCCCGGATTTCATCCGGGCTACGTCAGGCCCTCTGCCATCGCCCTCTAGCCGGATCGGAAGGCGGTGGGCAGAGGGCCAGGTCTTAGCGGCTGGCCAGCAGCTTCTGGTTGACGCTGACGAAGTCCAGCGCTTCGCCACCGTTGGCCTGGGCGTAAGACTCGGCCTGCTCCTTGAGCAGGAAGGCGCTCAGCTCACCCTTGCCGTCACGTACGAACCAGGCCTGGTTGGCCAGCAGCTTGAGCCCGCTATCGGCGGCATGGGCGTAGATGGCGCGGATGTCCTTGCCCTCTTCTTCCAGGGCGGCCAGGGCTTGCAGCGCGGCTTCCGGCGAGGCGTAGCTGCGTACCTTGTCTTCGCCACGTACCCAGATCTGCGCAACGCGCTTGAAGTCGGTGATCGGCTTGCCGGTGACGGCATCGTTGGCCTTCAGGGCGACCGGCGCGTAGTTAGCCAATGCCTTGTCGTAATCCACGCCGGACGCGGCAAAGGCCTGACGCACATAGCGGTCGTCGATGAAGGTACTCAGGTCGAGATCGCGGTTGGTGCGTTTGAGCGTCTTGAGGGTTTCCAGCGCGCCAACAACTGCCTTGCGGTACTCCGGCTTCCAGGTCAGGTCACGGGTCTGCAGGCCCAGCGGGCCATGGAACAGGTAATTCACCTCGGCTTCGATGCCGGTGACCTTCTCGATCAGCAGGCTGTATTTCTCAGGATCGCTGGCCAGCAGTTGGTTGGCTTCGATACCGGCACGCAGGTAGGCGACCACCACTTCCGGGTACTTCTCGGCGTACTCGGCGTTGACCAGGCCACCATGGAAGGTCGGCGCCTGGGTCTGCGAGCCATCGAAGATCTTGCGGGCGAAGCCGCGGTTGGGGAACAGGTCGGCGAAGGGCACGAAGTCGGCATGGGCATCAATACGGTTGCTGCGCAGCGCCGAACCGGCGATTTCCGGAGCCTGAGCGATGATCCGCACGTCCTTTTCCGGATCCCAGCCCTGGGCCTGGATCGCACGCAGCAGTACTCCGTGGGCCGTGGAGGCGAAAGGCACGGAAATGGTCTTGCCCTTGAGGTCGGCCAGCGACTGCACTGGCGAGGCAGCTGGCACCACGATGCCATTACCACTGCCCTTGATGCTGCCGGACAGCACGTTGATCAGCAGGCTGCGCTTGCCGGCCTCTTCATGGGCGACGCCATTGAAGGCAGCCGGGAATTCAGCCATGGCGCCAAAGTCCAGCTTGCCGGCGACCATCTCGTTGGTCAGCGGTGCGCCACTGGTGAAGTTCTTCCATTCGACGACGTATTGGGCGTCCTTGTACTTGCCGTCCTTCGGCAGGTACTTGTCGAGCAGGCCCAACTCGCGGATGAGCAGCCCGCCAGCGGCGCAGTTGATGGTGGTGTCCTGAGTGCCGATGGCGACCCGGATGGTTTCGGCCGACGCCTGGGTGGCGGCGATTGCCAGCGCAAGGCCGGCCAGAGTGCTACGCAAGAGCATGGGTATTGTCCCCTCGAATCATTGAGAACCTGTTCAACGTCTGCTGCGCGTCGGCCAAACGGCGCTGGAAACGGCCTCAGAATGCTCATTTACGGGACGTAAACTCCGCTTCTTCGGCCCTTCCCATCACCGTTTTGCTCTAGCTCGCGATACGTTGAATAGGCTCGGAGTGTTGGAATCGTCTCCGCCAGCAGGTGGGCCGGTGGGAAACGAGGGGTGTTGCATCAGGCGTCCGGTGGTTGGCCGGATGGCGTTTTTTCTTGTAGCTCGGATGAAGTCCGAGAGCGGTGGATCAAGGTGGCCAGAGCATTCCCCGGATTGCATCCGGGCTACGCGCAGGGGCCGTGATATTTCGTAGGGTGCGCCGTGCGCACCGACTCAACGCAGCAGGTAAGGAATCTCCACCTTCACCGCGCCCGTCGGGCAGTCCTTCTCGCAGGGCATGCAGTACCAGCATTCGTCAAAGGCCATGTAGGCCTTCTGCGTGGCCGGGTTGATCGCCAACAGATCCATCGGGCAGACCTCGACGCACACGGTGCAGCCCTTGTCGGCGATGCACTTGTCTTCATCGACGGTCACCGGCGCGCTGCTGCGAAAGAAGATTTCCTGGGGTTGATAGGCCATTTCACAGTTCCTTGGAGCCTTATGGCTCTCGTTATTCGTTGCTCTCGTAGGGTGGGCTTCAGCCCACCGGGGGCCGCGCCATTTGGTGGGCTGAAGCCCACCCTACCGTCTGAAGCGGATCGCCGCCCGGCCCACCCTACGGTTCAATGCCTGGTCAGGCGGCCTCGGTTTTTACCCGCAGGCGGTCGTAGGCGCTCTGTTCATCCGCAGCCAGGTCGATCAGGTAGGGCTCGACCGGCTTCTTGAAGCTGGTCATCTCGCCCTGCTCGTTCTTCTTCAGGTGGGCATGGCAGAACCACTCGGCGTCATTGCGCTGCGGGTGGTCGACGCGATGGTGATACAGCCCCCAGCGGCTCTCGGTGCGGAACAGCGAGGCACGTGCAGCCATCTCGGCGCAGTCGCGAATCACGCTGACCTCCAGCGCACGCATCAGCTCGTGCGGGTTGTTGGCCTTGAGCTGATCCAGATCGCGCTCGATCTCGGCGAAACGGGTCAGGCCGATCTCCATCTTCTTGGTCACCTTGGGCGGCTGCAGGTAGTCGTTGACCATGCGCCGCAGCTTGTACTCCACCTGCGCCGGCGGCAGACCGTGCTCACGCTTGAGCGGCGCATACACCCGCGCCTGCTCACGCTCGACCTGCGCGGCATCCACCGGGGTGAAGTCGCGCCCGGCGATATAGGCGGCAGCGTTGCTACCGGCGAACCAGCCATAGGTGAACGCCCCGAGCATGTAGTTGTGCGGCACCGCAGCCATGTCGCCAGCGGCGTACAAGCCCTTGACCGAGGTCTCGGCCTTCTCGTTGACCCATACGCCCGAGGCGCTGTGACCGGAGCAGAAACCGATCTCGGAGATATGCATCTCGACCATGCCGGTGCGGTAGTCGGTGCCGCGCCCGGCATGGAACTGGCCGCGACTCGGCCGCTCGTTGCTGTGCAGGATTTCTTCGATGGTCTGGATGGTTTCCTCGGCCAGGTGGTCGAGCTTGAGGAACACCGGGCCATTCCCGCCTTCGAGTTCCTGGTGGAACTCCCACATCATCTGCCCGCTCCAGTAGTCGCACTCGATGAAGCGCTCCCCTTTGTTATTCGCGGTGTAGCCGCCCAGCGGGCCGGTGACGTAGGCGCAGGCCGGGCCGTTGTAGTCCTTGATCAACGGGTTGATCTGGAAGCATTCGAGGTTCGCCAGCTCGGCCCCGGCGTGATAGGCCATGGCATAGCCGTCGCCGGCATTGGTCGGGTTCTCGTACGTACCCATCAGGTAGCCCGAGGCCGGCAGGCCCAGGCGCCCGGCGGCGCCGCAGGCTAGGATCACCGCCTTGGCGCGGATCACATGGAAATCCGCCGTGCGGCAGTCGAAACCCATCACGCCGTTGACCGCGCCATCGGCATCGGTCAGCAGGCGGGTGGCAATGACGCGGTTGGTGATCTCCACCCGCGCCCGCTTGAGCTGGCGGTACAGCACCTTCTTGATGTCGTGCCCTTCCGGCATCGGCAACACGTAGGCGCCCATGTGGTGCACCTTCTTCACCGCGTAGTCGCCGGTCTCGTCCTTTTCGAACTTCACGCCCCAGCGGTCGAGCTGCTCGATGGTCTCGAAACTCTTGCTGGCATAGGCGTAGACCGCCGCCTGATTGACGATGCCGTCGTTGGCGATGGTGATTTCCTTGGTGTACTGCTCGGGCGTGGCGTGACCAGGAATCACCGCGTTGTTGAGGCCATCCATGCCCATGCTGATGGCACCGCTGCGCTTGACGTTGGCCTTGTCCAGCAGCAGCACGCGCAGTTCACGATTGGCCTCCTTGGCCTTGATCGCCGCCATCGGCCCGGCCGTGCCGCCACCGATCACCACCAGATCGTATTCGCGTTCGAGGGTGTTCATGCCGGGCGCTCCTTGTTGCGGTCGATGCGCAGGCGGTACTGGAAGGCATCGCCACGGTAGTAGAGGTATTCGAAGTCCAGCGGCGTGCCGTCGGCGCCGTGGGTCAGGCGCTCGATACGCATGATCGGCGCGCCCTCCTCCACGTCCAGCGCGTGGGTCAGGTCGTCCTCGGCGAGTACCGCGTCGATGGCCAGGTCGGCATGGCCGAGGGCGATACCGCAGTCGTTCTCGATGATCAGGAAGATGTCGCGCGCCACCAGGTCGGCCTTCTCCAGCTTCTCGCCGATGGCACGGGGCACGTAGGTGACTTCCAGCGAGACCGGCTCGCGATTGACCAGGCGCACGCGCTTGATCTCGGTCACCGGCGCGCCCTCCTCCAGGTGCAGGCGCTCGGCCACACGGGCGCTGGCCGGCAGATGCTTGAGGCTGGTGAGGCGGTTGAGCACCTCGTAGCCCATCTGCGACATGGACTCGGCCAGGCCCTGCAGGGTGCTGACGTTCTGGAACGCCTTGGGCTTGGCGACGAAGGTGCCCTTGCCGTGGATCTTGAAGATCAGCCCTTCCTTCTGCAGGTCGCCGAGGGCCTGGCGCACGGTGATACGGCTGACGTCGAACGCCTTGCCCAGCTCGCTTTCCGAGGGCATGCGGCTGTGCGGCGGGTAGGTGCCATCAAGGATGCGCGTGCGCAGCAATTCCTTGAGCTGGCTGTACAGCGGTACGGGTGAAAGCGGTAGCAGTTGGGCCATGTTCCGTCTCGTCATTTCTACTTGTCATAACAAGTTGTAGCAAGACGATAGCGAGCATAAGCATGAAGGTGGAAATACTTTTATTGCATAAGGTTATGGCGCCAGGAGCAGGTTCGAATTGCCGGTATACGACTGCGCCTCTTATCTCTAAAAATAATATAAATATTTATTTATATTATTTTTAGAGATAACCCTTAACCGTTATAAGACGAGGGATCAAGGCCGTAGCAACCCGTACCGCCAATGCTCGAAGACTCGGAAATGCTGATGCCTGAACCAGTACCCGCCTCCGCTCACACCCTACGAACTGTTGCCACAGCAACAGCAGGACAACTGTTGATCCAGCAACAGCGATTCAACAATTCGTCTGACACATCAACAGCACCGAGCCCTCTGATTGCCGGCCAGGCCAGTGTTTCCGGGGTGCGTGCTGCTGGTATGGCGATTGCTCCAGGTGCCTCACCTCGAGCCACAGCCCTACAGGAATATCTCGGATGAGCACTCCCCTGAAAGTCGTCGCCGTTTCCGGTGGCACCTCCCGCCCCTCGCGCACTCTGGCACTGACCGAAGCCATCGTCAGCGAAGTCGGCAAGCATCTGGTCGTCGACACCCACCTGATCGAACTGGGCAACATCGCCCGTCCGCTCGGCGGTGCGCTGTGGCGCAAGGAGCTGCCGGAAACCGTCGAACACGAACTGCGCCAGATCGAGTCAGCCGATCTGCTGGTGGTCGCCGCGCCGGTCTATCGTGGCACCTATCCGGGGCTGTTCAAGCACCTGTTCGACCTGATCGGCCAGGATGCGCTGATCGACACCCCGGTGCTGCTCGCCGCCACCGGTGGCAGCGAACGCCATGCCCTGGTGCTCGATCACCAGCTACGTCCGCTCTTCAGCTTCTTCCAGTCGCTGACCCTGCCCATCGGCGTGTACGCCAGCGAGTCCGACTTCGCCGACTACCGCGTCGCCAGCGATGCCCTGCAGGCGCGTATCGAACTGGCTGCCGAGCGCGCCGCCGCTCTGCTGCGTGGCCAGGCGCATGCCCTGCGCAAGATCGCCTGAGGAGTTCGCATGAGCCAGCACCCCACTTGCCTGGAAGGCCAATCAGCGAGGGATATCGCGTGAGAACCAATCAACAACCCACCGTGCTCAGCCCCTTGCAGACCGCTCGCCGGCTGGCTGCGGATTTCGCCGAGACCGCCGTCGAACGCGACGAGGCCGGCGGCACCCCCAAGCAGCAGCGCGATGCGATCCGTCAGAGCGGCCTGTTGTCGCTGAGCATCCCGACCCAGTTCGGCGGCCTTGGCGCCAGCTGGAGCGAAACCCTGGGCGTGGTGCGCGAGTTCGCCAAGGTCGACAGTTCCATCGCCCACGTCTTCGGCTTCCAGCACCTGATGCTGGCCACCGTGCGCCTGTTCTCCCGCCCCGATCAGTGGCAGCCCTGGTTCGAGCAGACCGCGCGCAAGAACTGGTTCTGGGGCAATGCACTCAATCCGCTGGATACCCGCACCGTGGTCAAGACCTTCGATGGCTGGCGTGAGTTTTCTGGCAAAAAGAGCTTCTGTTCCGGCGCCAGCGACTCGGAAATGCTGATCGCCTCGGCGGTCGACGAAAGCGCCGGCGGCAAACTGCTGATCGCCGCCATTCCCAGTGGCCGCACCGGCATCACCCTGCATGGCGACTGGAACAACATGGGCCAGCGCCAGACCGACAGCGGCAGCGCCACCTTCGAGCGCGTGCGCGTGGAAGAGAACGAACTGCTGCTCGACCCCGGCCCACTGAGCACGCCCTTCGCATGCCTGCGCCCGCTGATCGCCCAGCTGCACTTCGCCCATATCTTCCTCGGCATCGCCGAAGGCGCCCTGGAGGAAGCCCGTCAGTACACCCTCAAGGAAGGCCGGCCCTGGTTTCGCTCCAAGGCTCAGCACGTCAGCGAAGACCCTTATGTGCTACGCCATTACGGCGAGTTCTGGGTCGGACTGGAAGGCGTGCGCCTGCTGGTGGAACGCGCCGCCGCGCAACTCGACGACGCCTGGCACAAGGAACACGCCCTCGGTGCCGAGGAGCGCGCGCAACTGGCGCTGTCCATCGCCACGGCCAAGGTGGCGGCTGCCCGCACCGGCCTGGATATCTGCAACCGTCTGTTCGAGGTGACCGGCGCACGCGCCACCCACGCCTCGCTACGTCTCGATCGCTACTGGCGCAACCTGCGTACCCAGAGCCTGCACGACCCGGTGGACTACAAGCTCCACGAACTGGGTGAGTGGGCGCTGAACCAGACGCGACCTACACCCTCCTTCTACTCATAGGGATGCCCATGCAACTGCTGACCCTTCCTCCCTCGCCGACACTGGCTACCTCGATCCGGGCGACCGCACAGGTCTTCGAAGACCCTAGATCGCAGGCGCTTCTCGCCCACTTGCAACAGGTCGCCCCCAGCGAGGCCAGCGTCCTGATCATCGGCGAGACCGGCACGGGCAAGGAGTTGGTCGCACGCCACATCCACAACCTCAGCGGCCGCCGCGACGGCCCCTTCGTCGCCGTCAACTGCGGCGCCTTCTCCGAGTCGCTGGTGGAGGCGGAGCTGTTCGGCCACGAGAAAGGCGCCTTCACCGGTGCCCTGGCGGCCAAGGCCGGCTGGTTCGAGGAAGCCAACGGCGGCACGCTGTTCCTCGACGAGATCGGCGATCTGCCCATGGCCATCCAGGTCAAGCTGCTGCGCGTATTGCAGGAGCGCGAGGTGGTGCGCCTGGGCTCGCGCAAGAGCATCCCGATCAACGTGCGCGTGGTCGCCGCCACCAACGTGCAGTTGGACAAGGCCATCGGTGCCGGCAACTTCCGCGAGGATCTGTACTACCGCCTCAACGTCGTCAGCCTGCAGCTCTACCCACTGCGCGAACGGCCGGGCGACATCCTGCCGCTGACCCGCCACTTCATCAAAACCTATTGCAACCGCCTGGGTTACGGCGAAGTGCGGCTGTCTCCAGAAGCCGAGCGCAAGCTGGTGAGCTACGACTGGCCGGGCAACATCCGCGAGCTGGAGAACGTCATCCACCACACCCTGTTGGTGTGCCGCAACGGCCTGGTGCAGGACGACGATCTGCGCCTGTCGCACATGCGCATCGAGCGCCAGGATCAGGCGCAGGCCGCCGCCCTCGAAAGCGCCGACGAGCAGTTGCTGCGCGCCTTTCACCGGCTGTTCGAAGAGCAGGCCGGCGGCCTGCACGAAAAGGTCGAGGACAGCCTGCTGCGGGCCGCCTACCGCTTCTGCCACTGCAACCAGGTGCACACCGCCAGCCTTCTGGGCCTGAGCCGCAATGTCACCCGCGCGCGGCTGATCGCCATCGGCGAACTGGTGGTCAACCGACGCAGGCCGGACACCCCCACACGGCCCAATCGGGCGGTACAGCTATCGATATAAGAAGCCGGCGCCCATCGGCTCACTACCTACCTTGCGTTGCCCCAACCACAGCAACGAGGAAAACATCATGAGTCTCGACATCTTCTGGTTCCTGCCCACCTCCGGCGACACCCGCTACCTCGGTCATTCCGGCAGTGGTCGCCCGGCTACCAACGTCTACATGCGGCAGATCGCCGTGGCCGCCGACCAGCTCGGCTACGACGGTTTGCTGATTCCCACCGGCGCCAGTTGCCTCGATCCCTGGGTGACCGCCGCCAGCCTGGTGCCGGTCACCCAGCGCATCAAGCTGCTGGTGGCGCTGCGCACCTCGCTGGGCAACCCCACTGCTTCGGCCCGCCAGGCGGCGAGCCTGGATCAGGCCAGCGGCGGTCGCCTGCTGCTCAACGTGGTGCCCGGCGGCGATGCCACCGAGCTGGAAGCCGACGGCGTATTCCTCGCCCACGACGAGCGCTACGAAGCCTCCGATGAATTCCTCAGCATCTGGCGCCGCCTGCTACAGGGCGAAAAGGTCGACTTCGACGGCAAGCACCTCAAGGTACGCGGCGCGCAGAACTTCTTCGAGCCGCAGCAGAAGCCCTATCCGCCGTTGTACTTCGGCGGCTCCTCGCCTGCCGCCCACGAACTGGCGGCCAAGCACGTCGATGCCTACCTGACCTGGGGCGAGCCACCGGCCGCCGTGGCCGAGAAGATTGCCGACGTGCGCGCCCGCGCCGCCATGCTCGGTCGCACGGTACGCTTCGGCGTGCGTCTGCATGTGATCGTGCGTGAAACCGTTGATGCGGCCTGGGCCGCCGCCGACGAGCTGATCAGCCATCTGGACGAAGCCACCATCGCCGCGGCCCAGGCCAACTACGCCAAGATGGACTCCGAGGGCCAACGGCGCATGGCCGCCCTGCACGGTGGCGACCGCAACAAACTGGAAGTCGCACCCAACCTCTGGGCCGGTGTCGGTCTGGTGCGCGGCGGCGCTGGCACCGCGCTGGTGGGCGATCCGGAAACGGTCGCTGCACGCTTGCTGGAATATGCGGATCTGGGCGTCGACAGCTTCGTGCTGTCCGGCTACCCGCACCTGGAAGAAGCCTACCGCTTCGCTGAACTGGTGTTCCCGCTGCTGCCCGGCAAGGGCAAGGTCACCGTCGAAGGCGCGTTCACCGGTGGTGCGTTCGACGTGCGCGCCGGCAAGGAGAAAGTCGCATGAAGGTCATCGACCTGCGCTGTCGCCCCGCCTACCTGCACCCCTTCTTCGGTGGCGTACCCGGCTCGCCCGAACATGACGTCGCTCGCTGGCTCAATCGCCGCGTCGGCACCCGTGGCGCGGACAACCACTTCGAGCGTTCGCTGACGCCCGAAGGTTTCCTGGCCGAAGTACGCGAGGCCGGCCTGCACAAGGCCGTGGTGGTTGGCCGGCACACGCCGAGCCAGCACCTGCCCAACGATACGATCCACGGCATCGTCCATGGCCACGACGAACTACTCGGTATCGGATCAGTGGAGCCGGCGCTGCAGGGTATCGAAGGCGCACTGAAGGAAATCGACCGCGCCATCGACGTGCTTGGTCTGGCCGGCATCGACCTGGAACCCGGCTTCGGCGACCCGGCGCGGCACCCGGACGATCCGCTGTACTGGCCGATCTACGAGCACCTGCAGAAACGCGGCATCCCCCTGTTCCTCATGAGCGGTCCGACCACGCCGGATCCGAGCTACAACGACCCCGCGCGCCTGGCCGCCGTAGCTCGCGCCTTTCCGAATCTCAAGATCGTGGTCTACCACGGCTACTGGCCCAACGTTCAGCAGGCCATTGGCGTGGCCTTCCGCTACGAGAACATCCACCTGGTGCCGGACATGTACCTGTTCCTGCCCGGCAGCGAAGGTTACGTGCAGGCGGCCAATGGCTTTCTCGCCGAGCAGTTGCTGTTCGGCTCGTCCTACACTTTCCGCCCGATCCGCCAGAGCATCGAGGATGCCCAGCGCCTGGGGCTGAAGGATGAGGTGGTGGAGAAGTTCTTCAGTGGCAATGCCGAGCGGTTGTTCGGGCTGTGAATACGAGAAGGAAGAGAGAAACCGCCTAATGCCAATCGGCTAAGCGCCAAAAGATAGCTACGTAGGGTGCGCCGTGCGCACGAAACGATGGTGCAATTGTCATCGGTGCACACACTCCGGGCAGCCGCGCGCGTCCCCTAAAAAGGCCATCCGCGCCCACATCAAGCCAGCATCAGGGAAACCACCTTTTCTCGGAAAACTTTACCCGCTGGGAAGTTGAGGGATAATGGCGCCCCGCCACCACCCAGCCAGCAGCACGTCCTGCTGTTATACCTGCCAGGAATGGCAGATGCCCGCAAGGGACAGGCACAACAAGGAGCCGGATCGAAAATGCCTCAGCAAGACTTATCTCTTTCCACCTCGTCCAGCAGAATCACCTCCATGCTGGCACGCGCAATGGCAGGCCTGAGCATTCTTCTCGGCGCAATGTGGGCGCTAATAACCTACGCAGTGCCGGATCCGAGTGTATTCGGATTCAGCTTCATCAATTGGCGGAACGTGGTACTGCTGGTGAGTACCTTCAGCTTCCTCGGCGCCATTTCGATCGGCTGGCAGATCCGCAATCTGCCGCCAGTCTTGAGAGGCGTCCTGCAATTTTTCCTGGTCGCTGGCCTATCGGCCATCTTCTTCATCCTGGGCACCGAATATGCCAAACCATCATTCGAGTTCGCCAAGGTGCAATCGAAAATCGTTGAGAACGAAGGCAGTAACCTGCTCGGCAAGCGTATGGAAGTGCTCGACAACATAAGGTTCGAACTGATCGGCTGTGAAAACATCGGCCGGCTGCCCAGTTGTTCCTTCGACCTGACCAACCTGAACGTGGATCGTGAATTCAGGTTCGAAGGCTCGACCCAACTGTTCGACGAAGCCGGTGGAGCACTTAATTTCGAGTCGCTACGCGTCAGCCAGAAGGATGGAGATCGCTGGATGGCCTTCCAGATGATTCGTAACGTCCCCACCCGCGTCACCCTGACCTTCCAGCAGACTAATAACAAGCTGACCAAGGCCCCGGCCGTCAAGCTGATCTTCCGATCCAGCAAAGGCGAGGAGCAGATACTGAAATTCAGCGATATCGCGATGCGCTAGAAGCACCGTTTCGGGATGAGGCGGTGTGGGCACATACAGGACTCGAAGAAAACGCTCAGCTACACCAGGCCGAGTACAGGCACACAACTCACTCGCTCTGCATCTGCTCCTGCGCCACGCACGCTCCGCGCGTTTTTGAGGAACTCCACCTCGACCAGCTCGCTCCGGCTAAGCACCACCGGAGCGAAGCGTCGTTCAGCGTAGCACTCGCCCTGAAACGAAGTGCGTCGGGTCGTTGTAGCCCGGCGTGGAGGCATGCCCCGGCGTCACCAGCGAGTCGACGAAGTCTTCGTCCTCGGCTGTGATGCGAACATCCAGCGCCTTGATGTAGGTGGCCCAGTGCGCCTCGGTGCGCGGCCCGACAATGGCCGAGGGAACCGCCGCGTTGTTCAGCACCCAGGCGATGGCGAACTCCACCACGCCGACACCACGCTGCTCGGCGTACTGCTTGACCTGCTGGGCGATCTGCAGCGACTCGTCACGCCACTCGGTCTCGAGAATGCGCTTGTCATTGCGCCCTGCCCGGCTGTCGCCGTCGGGGGTCACGCCCGGCTGGTACTTGCCGCTGAGTACACCACGCGCCAGCGGGCTGTAGGGCACCACGCCGAGGCCGTGGAAGGCGGCGGCAGTGATCTGCTCGACCTCGGCCTGGCGATTGACCAGGTTGTACAGCGGCTGGCTGACGATGGGTTTGGCCACGCCCAATCGCTCGGCAACATTGGCGATCTCGGCGATGCGCCAGCCCCGATAGTTGGACACGCCCCAGTAGCGGATCTTGCCCTGGCGCAGCAGATCGCCGATGGCCGACACGCTTTCCTCCAGCGGGGTCTGGTTATCCTCGCGGTGCAGGTAGTAGATATCCAGATAATCGGTGCCCAGACGGCGCAGGCTGGCGTCGATGGAGCGCAGGATGTGCTTGCGGCTCAGGCCATTGCGGTTGGCGCGGCCATCGGCCTGGCCCATGCCGACCTTGGAGGCCAGCACCCAGTCGTCGCGGTGGGCGGCAATGGCCTGGCCGACGATCTCCTCGGAACGTCCGGCGTTGTAAACGTCGGCGGTGTCGATGAAATTGATGCCCTGGTCGAAGGCCGTATCGATGATCCGCCGCGACACCTCGGCGTCGGTCTGTCCGCCGAACATCATGCTACCCAGGGTCAGGGGGGAAACCTGCAGGCCACTGCGGCCCAGGGAACGGTGACTCATGGCTGTCTCCTGTAGAAAAGGTGGGGAGAAAATCAGACCGCCTCGGCAGCCTCTTCGTTGAACATGCCGTCTGACTGACGGCTCCACAGGCGGTAGTAGTAACCGCGCTTCTTCAGCAATTCCTGATGGCTGCCATCCTCGACGACCCGGCCCTTGTCGAACACCAGAATACGGTCGAGGTGAGCGACGGTGGACAAGCGGTGAGCCACGACGATCACTGTCTTGCCCTCCATGATCTCGTCCAGCTTGTCTTGGATGAAGCGCTCGGTGATCGAATCCAGGCTCGAGGTGGCCTCGTCCATCACCAGGATCGGCGCGTTCTTCAGCAGCACACGGGCAATGGCGATGCGCTGCCGCTGGCCGCCAGACAGCTTCACCCCACGCTCGCCAACCAGCGAATCGTAGCCCTTGTCCATCGACTCGATGAAGGCGCTGGCACCGGCGCGATGAATTGCCGCCGCCAGTTCGTCCTGGGAGGCATCCAGACGACCATAGTGGATATTTTCGCGAATGCTACGGTGGAACAGCCCCGGCTCCTGCGGGATCAGGCCGATCTGCTGATGCAGCGAATGCTGGGTGACCTCACGCACATCGGTGCCATCGATCAGCACATGGCCGCCGTTCACGTCATACAGACGCAACAACAGGTTGAGCAGCGTCGACTTGCCGGAACCGGACGAGCCGACCAGCCCCACCCGCTGTCCGGCCGGGATGACCAGGTCGAGTTGCTCGAAGATCGGCTTGTCCGGCGCATAGCCGAACGTCACGTTGCGAAACTCCACCCGCCCCTGACTCACTTCCAGCTTGCCGGCACCTGGCTTGTCCACCACTTCATGCGGGCGGATCAGCGTGCGCACGCCGTTGGCGATGTTGCCGGTGGCCTCGAAGAACTCCAGAAAGCGCCGCGACAGGCTGGCCACATCATTGATGATCAGCAGCGACAGGCTGGTGGACATGACGAAGGTGGCGATACTGATCTGCCCGCTGCGCCACAGATACAGCGACAGCAGCAGCACGCCGATCTTCAGCGACATGCCCGACAGCGACTGGAACCAGCGAATCTTCTCCATGTAGCCGAACGAGCGATAGGCCGCACCCACCTCACGCTCGAGAAAATCCCCCAGGTAGCCGTGCTCGTAGGAGTGGCGGGCGAACAGGCGAATGTTGGTCAGGTTGGTCACCGCATCCACCACCTTGCCGGTGCTGGTGCTACGCGCCGACGAGTACTGCTGCGCCAGCGGGTGGCTGCGCTTGGCCAGGTGATAGCAGACCAGGATGAACAGTACCGACCAGCCGAACATGAACGCGGCCAGCAGCGAAGAAGCCGTCCACAGCAGCAAGGTGGCCAGACTCAACGTCACCACCAGCGGGATCAGGTCGAACAACAGGATGCTCAGCGTCTGGTTGACCCCCAGCGCCACCTCGGACACCCGATGCGCCAGCGCACCGGCGAACTCGCTGCTGACGAAGCGGTGGGAATGCTGCTGCAGGTAGGCGAACACCGCATGGGTCACGGTGCGCCGCTGCTGCGGCAACACGCGGATATGCACCCCGGTGGCGCCACGGGTGAACAGCACCTCCAACAGCACCACCCCGGCGAACATCAGCACCGGCCATTGCAACACCACCAGCGCCTGCTCGGCGCTCAACCCCTCGCTGACCAGCCGGGTGATCTGCCCCAGTCCCCAGGGCACCAGGATCGTACAGATCACCGCGGCAATCTGCAGCAGCAGGATGGCCAGGTACCAGGGCTGGTAGTGCCTGACGAAGAACAGCACGAACTGCAGCGGCGTATCCGGCAAGCTGCGGATGTTCCAGTCGAGCAAGGCGCTCGGAGGGCGGGGGTTGAAGCGAAAAACGCTCATGGCGCGGGTGTCCTTGCGGCAGATGAAGGGCGCGGTTACGCGCGAAGGGTGAGTGGCTGCGTGAAACGGGTCAGCGGCAGGGGTTCGCCGTTCTCCTCGAAGGTGCGTTGGCTAGTGGCATCGGCGTTGAAACCAGCGCGCTCATAGAAACGAACCGCACGGACGTTACCGTCCAGCACCCAGGCGCTGACAGCGCGATAACCCGCCGCCTCCAGCCCCTCGCGCGCGGTATTCCAGAGGCGCGAGCCGATGCCCTGCCCCCAGGCCTCCTGCAACAGGTAGATGGCCATCAGCTCGCCGGTGCCGGTCGCTACGTTCTGGTCACGGCTGGCACCGAAACAGCAGAAGCCCACCACGCGACCGCCCTGCTCAGCCACCCGAATGCCTGGCTCGCCGGTGGCGACGGCTTGCTCGAAATAGGCGGTACGGCGCTCCCGGTTCTGTTCCAGCCCAGCGAGAAACTCGGCCGACAGCAGTGTGCGGTAGGCCTCCTGCCAGCTGCGGATATTCACCTCGGCGATGGCTCGGGCATCCTCCTGTGTGGCGAGGCGGACCAGAACCTTATCGAGGGTGGCAGTCATGGCGGCAGATCCTGTAATTCGTCAGCGTAGGCCGACTGACATAGCAGGCTGTGTGCCAACTCGCGAAGCCAGCAAAGCCGGAGCCTTGCGGGTACCCGCGAGGTCCAGCCGAGGCGCCCGCCAGACACTTTGCTGATCCGCTGTCCGCCACCCGACAGTGCCGTGTGGGTGGCAGACAACACCTGTCGTTCAGGGTCAGCCCGCGGCGAGGGCTTGGATAATGCGCGGCAACTCGCTGGGCGACTCGACCAGCACGTCGGCGCCGTTGTCGCTCAGCTCCCCGTTCGCGCCGTAACCCCACAGGGCGCCGACCGCGACCAGTCCGTTCGCCGTGGCTGCGCGCATGTCATCGCGCTTGTCGCCAACCAGGCAGCCAACTGCCGCGCCAGACGCCACCCTGGCCAGCAGGGTCTCGACCAGCGTCATCTTGTCATCCAGCGCACCGTCCGCCGTGGTGCCCTGTATCGAGGTGAAATATCGGGCCAAGCCGGTATGGCTCAGCATGCGTTCTGCGAATTCCTGGCGTTTCGAGGTGGCCACATGCAGCACGAAGCCTTGCTCCAGCAGCGCGCCCAGGGCGGCGTCGATACCCGGATAGGGGCGGCAGTTGTACAGTCCCTGTTCCCGGTAATGCGCCCGGTAGAACGCCACGCACGCATCCACCCGGCTGTCGGCGTAGGGTGCCAGCAGCGTGGCGACGATACGCTGCATCGGTGGGCCGAACAGTTCGTGCATGGCCGGGCCGGGCACGAAGTCGTGGCCCAGCTGACGAATCGCACAGGTCAGGCTGTCGCTGATGCCGGCGGCAGAATCGAGCAAGGTGCCGTCCATGTCGAACAACACCAGCCCGGCACCCGCACGCACCATCAACCAGTCACCGCGCTGCCGGCCTGGCGGCCCAGGCGGCGAAATACCAACCAGGACGCCGCGCACAGCAGGCCGCACAGCAGCATGGTCAGGCTCAGGTCGGAGGCCTGGATTTCCGCGTGACCGCGCAGGTTCATGATCGCGCTGAGCAGCACCGCCGCCAGCCCCACGGCCAGGCTCATGCTCAGTTGCATGGACATCGCCGACAGGCTGCTGGCTCGGCTGGTCAGCTCCGCCGGTACATCGGAGAAGGTCAGTGCACCCAGGGTGCTGAACTGCAGCGACCGGATGATACCGCCGACGTAAAGCAGCAGGACGATCAGCCAGTACGGTGTCTGCGCCTCGAAGATTGCGCACAGGGCGATGGAGAAGCCGGCTAGTAGCGAGTTCCCCATCAGCGTGCGACGGAAACCGAAGCGTTTGACGATGCGCACCGAGAGAAACTTGATGGTCAGCGCCCCCGCCCCACCCGCCAGGGTCAGCAGACCAGCCACCAGAGGGCTGAGACCAAAGCCGACCTGGAACAGCAGCACCAGCAGAAACGGCTGCGACGCACTGCCCAGGCGAAACAGGTTACCAGCCCAGATCGCCGTGGCGAAGGTCGGCACGCGCAGCAGACGCAGATCGATCAACGGATGCGCCACACGTCGCGCATGGCGCACGTAAAGCGCCGCGCTAACGCTACCCAGCACCAGTAGCACGATGATCCAGCGGCTAGGCAGCAGACCGTGACCAATGGCCTCGAAGGCGAATACCAGGCAGGCCAGGCCAATGCCGCTGAGCAGGAAACCGCGGCCATCGAGCCGCGCCTCGGTTTGCGCCGGGTAATCGGGCAAGTGCCGCAGGATCATCACGATGCCGAGCACACCAATGGGCAGGTTGATCAGGAAGATCCAGTGCCACGACAGCACGCTGACCAACAGACCACCCAACGGCGGGCCGAGTACCGGCCCGATCAACGCGGGAATCGACAGGAACGCCATGGCCTGCAACAGGTGCTCCCGGCGCGACCAGCGCAGCAGGATCACCTGCCCCACCGGTACCATCATCGCCCCGGAAGCCCCCTGCAGCAGGCGTGACAGCGAGAGCTGCAGCAACGAGGTGGACGCCGCGCAGGCCAGCGAACTGAGCATGAACAGCACGATGGCGGCGACGAACACCCGTCGTGGCCCGAAGCGATCCGCCGCCCAACCGCTGACCGGGACAAACAGCACCACCGCCAGCAGGTACAGCGACACCACCAGATTCATGCGCACCGTCGGCTCGCCGAACTCCACCGCCATCTGTGGCAAGGCGGTGAGCACGGCAGTGGCGTCGAGCAGCTCCATGAACAGCGCGCAGCCGATGATCAGTGGGACGGTGCGGGAAAATCCTTCTCTGGGCATAAGTTCAGTGCCAGCTCCCTGTGCAGGAGGTGTCGGCGAACTTCCTTGTGTAGCTGGCGTTGAAGATCCATCAGGCGGCATTGCATTAGAACCTTGTGCAGTGGTGCAGGCGCTTCAGCGCCAATACACCAAGGTGATTTCGCCTTCGCTGGCATTATCTCGCGGGCGACTCTCTCGACAGGCGAAGCCCAGGGCTTCAGCCAGTTTCTGGCTGGCCAGGTTCAGCGAGGACGTGGTGAGCATCAGTTGACCGCTACCGAACGGCGCCAGCAGCAGATGCAGCGCCTCGCGCAGATAGCCCTGACGCATATGCGTCGCGCTGGCCCAATAGCCCAGCTCGTAATGGTTCTGCCGCGCCTGAAGGCCGACACAGCCGGCCACCCTGCCCGCCTTGTCGAGCAGGTAGTAGCGCTGCTCGCGCCCTGGAGTGTCGAACTCGCTCGCGGCCGTACGCAGGCGCTGGCGGCTTTCCTCCACAGTCCAGTCGCCACGTGCCCAGCCGAGAAATGGCTGGTGTAATGGGTAACTGACATTCAGGGCTTCGGTCAGTGCCTCGGCGAGCTCTATGTGAGGCCGACAAAGATGCAGGCGCGGCGTTTCCAATAGAGCCAGGTGCGGCGACATGGACAAAGCGTTCATGCGACATGCTCGAGAGCCTGATCAATGTCCCGAGCGAGCCAGACATAGGCCTGCTCGTCCAGGCGCACGTCAGCCATCTGTTCACGCTCTGTCATCCAGATCGGGCTGCCCCATCGGGGATCGGATCGATACCTGGGCACGATATGGAAATGCAGATGAGGCACGGAATTGCCCAAACCCTCAATGTTCAGATGGTCAGGCTTGAACACCTGTTGAATAGCTCGTTCTGCTCGCTGGAGATCGTCCGCGAAGTCACGCCATTGCCCTGCCGTCAGCGCACTGATACTGACCGCATGCTGCATGTCGTAGATCAGGGAGCAGGTTCCCTGATAGGCCTGATTCCTCGACAGATAAAGCGAGGACACGGACAGCTTTCTGACGAAGTAGATGAACTCCGTATATTTCGCTCTGGGCGAACACAGCGGGCAAGCTCTGCCCGCCACCAACTCCGCCCATGGCGCCAACTCAGCCATATGCAACAACTCCCTGGCATCCGCTTCTAGAGCATCTTGCAGCGGCCATCAGAATCGAAGAAATAAATGTCTTCATGCTTGAATCCCCATGCAGAACCAACGGCACGCACATGCGGCTCGAAGGTAAAGAACCGCGTATTACCCAATACCTCTGCATTGCCGGGCTCGATATAGCGGCGTCTGCCACCACCGAACTCGATGCTGTGGCCTACGTTTCCCAGAAAATCCAGGTTCTCGTAGCCAATCTCTTGAATCAGGTCGTTGGTGAACACGAACAAGGCTTCGAAAGAGGTGTAAGGACGGACGAAGGCAATCATCTGGTTATGCAGATAACGCTCGGCGTCAATGCCCCGTATGAACGCTGACGTTACCGGTGTCGAAACACACCGGCCCTGCTCGATGCAGAACGATCTTGCGCAGTCGCCCCAGATACCGTTACGCATCGGGCTCAGATCGACCGTCACCAGGTTGTATTGGCCAACGGGCTCATCTGCCGGCCGATAGTCCTTGCCGGAAATGGAGAGGCAGCTACGCGCCCCGAGCAAGACGAAGGCGGGGCAAGCGTGGTACCAGGTTTCGCTGATACCGCTTCGGGCCAGGAGGGTCGTCGCCCGCTGTGCAATCGTCCGTTCGGTGTCGTCCGGGCCGATGGAGGAGGCGAGCTCGGACAAGACGGTCTTGGCAATATGCTGAACCGCCCGGTAGGCGTCGACCTCATTCATGCCCACCTCTCGTCTACCTCAGAACAACCCCGAAGCCGGCGGCTGAGTGCCCTTGAGCTGCCAGGCGCCGACCACCGCTGCCTTCCAGTGGCGCGGGTTGTGGTTGGCCACGGTGCGTGCGTTGCGCCAGTGCCGGTCGAGGTTGTGGGCGCGCCCGGTGGTGGAAGCGCCGCCGACGTCGAACAACAGCTCGCCAGCCTTCAGCGCCGACTCCACCGCCAGGTACTGCGCCTGCGCCACGTCAATCGACGCGCGTGTGATCGCCTCCTGGCTCAGCCCTTCGGCCCAGGCCGCGTCGATGCTTTCCGCGGCGCGCAGCACCAGCGCCTCGGCAGCGAAGGCACGGGCAGAGATTTCTCCCACCGAGAGTTCCACGTAGGGGTCGTCCACCGAGCGCGAGGCCGTACTGTGCTTGATCGGCCGTGCATGCTCGCGGGCAAAATGCACCGCATCGTTCAGCGCATTGCGAGCGATGCCGGCCTCTACCGCCGCCAGGAACAACTGCAGGAACGGCGTGACGATGGAACGCTGGCCCTCCTCGCCCAGACGCTGGCGAATCTCGTGCGAGTGCACGAGCACGTTGTGCAGGTGGGTGGTGCCGCTGGCGGTTAGGCGCTGGCCCATGGCGTCGAAATCGTCGACCAGCTCCAGCCCCTCACGATCACGCGGCAGGATGAACGACACCGGCTGCTCGTTCTCGTCCAGTGCAACGGCACTGACCCAGTCGGCGTACAGCGAGCCGGTGCTGTAGTACTTGCTGCCATTGGCGCGGTAGTGCTCGCCTTCGCGCACGATGCGCGCGCTGATCGCGCCGTTGGCGCCACCGATCTCCCAACCGGCGTTGCCGAACACTTCGCCGGCCAGGTAACGCGGGAACCAGCGCTCGCGCTCCGCCTCGCTGCCGCGCACCAGCAACCCCTCGATAAAGGAAAAGCTCGGCCGCAGTGCCTGGGCGATATTGGAGTCCACAGCGGCCAGGTCGACGACGAACTGCACCACCTCGCGCACGCTGGCGCCACTGCCACCGTAGGCCTGGGGAATGCGCCAGGTCAGCAGGCCATCGGCGGCCAGCTCGCGGATCTGCTGTTGCGGCAGGACGCGCTGGCGTTCGCGTTCGGCGACGCCCTCGGCAATCTTGCTCAGACGGCTTTCGGCCCGACGTCGCAGGTCGGCGACGGCGAGGGGTTTGTTGGCGCTGATGCTACTGGCCTGAAGGCTCATATCGAATATCCCGATGCGGGGGGACTGCAGCGACGCGACGGTACGCTGTGTCCCCGGACGTAGTTTCTTTCTCGTGCTCATACCCTGGCTCCGGCCAGTGCCTGAGCGATGACGAACATCCCGAGCGGCTCAATGAGCAATGGCTTCGACACGAACGCCGCGCTCCTCATGGATGTACAGGAAGGGAATTGCCGCCAGCAGCGTGCGCGTGTAGGCATGCCTGGGCCGGGCGAACACCTCGCGCACCGGGCCGCTCTCCACCACCACGCCGTCCTTCATCACCAGCACGCGGTCGCTGACCTGCTGCACCACGCCCAGGTCGTGGGAGATGAACAGGCAGGCCAGACCCAGGCGCTGCTTGAGGTCGGCGAGCAGTTGGAGAATTTGCGCCTGCACCGACACGTCCAGCGCCGATACCGGCTCGTCGCACACCAGTACGTCGGGCTCGGCAGCCAGGGCGCGGGCGATGGCTATACGTTGGCGCATGCCGCCGGAGAGCTCGATGGGCCTTCTCGTCAGCAGCACCGGATCGAGCTGCACCAGCCGCAGCAATTCCTCGGCGCGCTGGCGACGTGCCTCGCCACGGGCTACGCCGGCCACCGCCAACGCTTCGTCCAACACTCGTTGCACGGTGTAGCGCGGGTCGAACGAGCTCAGCGGATCCTGGAACACGACCTGGATGCGCTTGCGCTCCTCGCGCTGCTGCGCGGACGACAGCTCGCGCCAGGGGCGGCCGCGCAGCAAGACCTGGCCGCCATCAGGTTTTTCCAGCGCCAACAGCATGCGCGTCAGGGTGGTCTTGCCCGAGCCGGATTCGCCGACGATGCCCAGGGTCTCGCCGGCGCGCAGGGTGAACGAGGTCGGCGTCACCACCGTGCGAGACTCTCCGTCAGGGCCGACGAAGCGCTTGCTCAACTCGCGCGCCTCGACCACCGTCGGTTGCTCGGCAAAGGCGTCGGCATTGTCGCTCGTTAGTGCCGGGTCGCGCCGCACGTGCACCGCCGCCGCCGCGCGCAACAGGCTCTTGGTATAGGCCTCGCGCGGCGCGTAGAGCACCTGTTCGACCGGCCCCTGCTCGATGATCTCGCCATGGCGCATCACCGCCACACGGTCGGCCAGACGTGACACCACGGCCATGTCATGGCTGACCACCAGCATCGCCCGTTCCTGACTGCGCAGCGAGATCAGCAGATCCATCACCTGCGCCTGCACCGTGGCATCGAGCGCAGTGGTTGGCTCGTCGGCGATCAGCAGATCCGGCTCGCAGGCGATGGCCGAAGCGATCAGCGCGCGCTGGCGCAAACCACCGGATAACTGGTGCGGGTACTGGCGGGCACGCAGCTCCGGCTGCGGCACGCCAACCGCACGCAACAGCTCGATGATCCGCTCCTCGCGCTGCTCGCGGGTCAGCTCGGTATGCAAACGCAGCGCCTCGTCGATCTCATGGCCAATCGGACGCAGCGGGTCGAGCGAACCGAGAGCGTCCTGCATGACGAAGCCGATGCGCCCACCGCGGATACTCTGCCAATCACGTCCACGGCAGGTGAGCAGATCCTGCTCGTCGAAACGCAGGCGCGCCGCCTGGATCTGCACGCCCTGCCCGGCCAGGCCGACCAGGGTACGCGAGGTGACGCTCTTGCCCGAGCCGGACTCGCCGACCAACGCCAGGCACTCCCCCCGGTAGAGCTGGAAGGACACGCCCTTGACCACCGGCGCCGCGCCGGCAAAACCGACGCGCAGGTCGCTGACGTCGATCAGCGGGGCGATGGGAGAAATCAGCGTGGTCATAGCGCCTTGCCCTCGCTGTGGCGCAACAGCGCGCGGCCCAGCGCGGTGATCGCCACCACGGTCAGGGTCACGGCGACGCCGGGCGCGGCCACCAGCCACCAGGCGTTGGCCAGGAAGTTGCGCCCCACGGAGAGCATCGCCCCCCACTCCGGCGCGGGTGGCGGCGCACCGAAGCCGAGGAAGCTCAGCGAGGCACCGGCGGCGATGTTGCCGCCGACGCTGATGGTGGCGAGGATCAGGATCGGCTTGATCGCATTGGGCAGCACATGCCGCAGGATCACCAGCAGGCGCGGCAGACCGAGCGTCAGCGCCGCCTCGACATAGGGCGCGCGGCGCACCACCAGGGTCTGCGCACGCACCATGCGGGCGAAACGCGGAATGCCGGCGATACCGATGGCGATCACCGCATTGAGCATGCCCTGGCCCCAGAAGGTGATGATCAGCAGCGCCAGCAGCAGATCGGGAAAGGCCAGCAGCACGTCGATGAAACGCATGATCGCCGCGTCCAGCCAGCGATGGCCGAGCCCGGCAGCCAGGCCCAGTAGCACGCCGCCGACCAGCGCGATGACGGTGGCCGCCACGCCCATCAGCAGGGACGCACGGGCGCCGTGCACCAGACGCGCGAGCACATCGCGGCCGTTCTCGTCGGTGCCCAGCCAGTGCGCCGCGCTCGGTGCACGGAAGGCATCGCGGGCACTGGCAGCCAACGGGTCGCTGTGCACCAGCCAGCTCGGTTCGATGCTGGCCAGTACCAGCAAGGTCACGAACAACCCGGCCAGCAGCAATCCAGGTCGACGCAGCGCCAGTAGCGACCAGGCTGGCAAACGCAGGCGCGCACTCGGACGCACGGCGCCGAACACATCGGAAGAGGAAAGACTCATGACAGGCTTCTCCACGGTCTCAGGGCGCCGGGTTGGGCAGGCGGGCATGGATGGCGTTGAGCGCAGTCAGCAGCTCGTCGTCGAGCGGCAGTGCCAGGCTGCCCAGATTCTCCTGCAGCTGCGCCAGGGAGGTGGCACCGCTCAGTGCGCTGGTCACGAATGGCCGGCTGGCGACGAAGGCCAGCGCCAGCTGTGCCGGCGACAGATCGCGACTGCGCGCCAGCTCGACGTATGCACGCACTGCACGCTGCGCCTCTTCACTGGTGTAACGGGCGAAACGTCCATAGGGCGAACCCTCTGACAGCCGCGCCCCCACTGGCTGCGCGCCGTCGAGGTACTTGCCGCTGAGCACGCCGAAGGCGATCGGCGAATAGGCCAGCAGCCCGATACCTTCGCGGTGGCTGTACTCGGCCAGACCGACTTCATACAGGCGGTTGAGCAGGCTGTAGGGATTCTGGATGCTGACGATGCGCGGCAGACCGAGGCGCTCGGCGGCCTTGAGGAACTGCCCTACGCCCCAGGGCGTTTCGTTGGATACGCCGATGTGGCGAATCAACCCCTCTTTCACCAGCTCGGCGAGCGCCGCCAGGGTTTCTTCGATGGCCACGCTCTCTTCGTCATCAACCCAGGGATAGTCACGCAGGCCGAAGAAGTTGGTGCTGCGATCCGGCCAGTGCAACTGGTAGAGGTCAAGGTAATCGGTCTGCAGGCGGTCGAGGCTGCCTTGCAGTGCAGCGCGCAGGTTCTTCGCATCGTGGTGCGACTTGCCACCGCGGATATGGTTCTGCGATGGCGTACGCGCCGGGCCGACCGCCTTGCTGGCCAGCACGATGTCCTGGCGGCGCTTGCTCCTGGCCAGCCAGGAGCCGATAAAACGCTCGGTGCTGCCCCAGGTGTCGGCACGGGTCGGTGTGGGATACATCTCGGCGGTGTCCACCAGGTTGACGCCCTGGGACAGCGCATAGTCGAGTTGCTGGAGGGCGTCGGCTTCACTGTTCTGGTGACCCCAGGTCATGGTGCCGAGACCGATGACGCTGACCTGGATGCCACTGTTGCCGAGTGGGCGGTATTTCATGGATGTGTCTCACGCAATGGCGGTTGTTTGCGTAGGGCGGGTGCAACCCGCCAGCCAGGCGGCGGCGGGTGTACCCGCCCTACGAGTCCGTAATCGTTCAGGCCGAAACGGCCTGGTTGGTGCGCTCGTACTGGCTGCGCGGGTGCGGCAAGCCCAGGTGGTCACGCAAGGTGCTGCCGGCGTATTCATGGCGGAAAACGCCGCGCTTGCGCAGCAGCGGTACCACTTCGTCGACGAACACCTCGACGCCGGAGGGAAACATGTCCGGCATGATGTTGAAGCCGTCGGCGGCGCCGGCCAGGAACCACTGTTCGAGGCTGTCGGCGACCTGCTCGGGGGTACCGACGATCAGCCGGTGGCCGACCAGGATGCGCCGTGACAACTCGCGTACGCTGAGCCTCTCGCGCCGCGCCAGGTTCAGTTGTGCTTCTAGAAAACCGTGCGAGCCCTTGAACTCGCTGACCGGGCCGATGCGATGCCAGGGCAGTTCGGCGTCCAGGTCGAGTTCGTCCAGTGGAATGCCGATGCGAAAGGCGATCTGCTGAGCCAGGGTGCTCTCACCCAGGTAGGCGTTGAGGCGGTCGAAACGCGCCTGGGCCTCGGCCTCGGTGCTACCGATCACGGTGGACAACCCCGGCATGATCTTCAGGTGCTCGGGGTTACGCCCCCAGGCACGGGCACGATTCTTCATCTCCTGGTAGAACGCCAGACCGTCGTCCAGGGTGGTCTGGGTGGTGAAAATGGCGTCGGCGTAGCGCGAACCGAGCGTCTTGCCACCTTCGGACGAGCCGGCCTGGACGATCACCGGGCGGCCCTGCGGCGAACGCGAGACATTCAGCGGCCCACGTACTGAAAAGTGTTTGCCGACGTGATCGATGGTGTGAACCTTGGCCGGGTCGGCGAACACGCCACGGGCGGCATCGCCGACGATGGCATCGTCCTCCCAGCTGTCCCAGAGTTTCTGCACCACTTCGACGAACTCCTCGGCCCGACCGTAGCGCTCGGCATGCAGCGCTGAACCGGCCTGGCCGAAGTTCTGCGCAGCAGCGTCGTTGTAAGTGGTGACCACGTTCCAGGCCGCACGTCCACCACTGAGATGATCCACCGAGGCCAGACGACGGGCCAGGTTGTAGGGGTCGTTGAAGGTGCTCGATGCGGTGGCGATCACGCCGATGTGCTGGGTGGCCAGGGCGATGGCAGTGAGCAGTACGGTCGGCTCCAACCGGCCCGAGGGCTGGCGTGACACGTCACCGGCCAGCGCTGGGCCATCGGCGAGGAAGATCGCATCCAGGGTGCCGCGCTCGGAAACCCGGGCGATATGGCTGAAATAGTCGAGATCGGTCAAGGCGCCAGCCGGTGCCTCGGCCTCGCGCCAGGCAGCCGAGTGGGCGCCGAAGCCGAGGATGTTCATGCCGATGCTCATCTGCCGCTTGCTGCTGCTCATGCCAGATCCCCCTCGTTGACTGCCGGTTGTACTGGCTGTTCCTTGTCCTTCGCCTTGGCTTCGGCGAAGCGCTCCGCCCAGGCTTTGCTCGGCACGGTGCCGTTGAGGTAGTAGTCGCCCAGGTAGGCCTCGCGCAGGATCGCCGGGTTGTGCGAGGCCAGCGTGCGCGCATTGCGCCAGTGCCGGTCGAGGCGTCGCGCAGCGCTGGAAGCGGAAGCACCACCGACTTCGAACAACAGCGTGGTGGCCTCCAGCACCTGGCCGATCACCACCTGCTGCGCCTGATAGGTGCGGATATCGGCCTCGGCGTACTGCTCGGCCGTGGCCTGGCCAGCCAGGTAGGCCTGCCACAGCTCGTCCAGGCTACGCGACACCTTCTCCACCACTGCCTCGCTGGCGAAGGCCAGGCTCGACAGGCGGCCAACCACCCGCTGCACCAGCGGATCCTGGCGCGGGCTGGACTGCCCGGGAATGCCGAAGGTGCGCGTGCGCCCCTGGACGAAGGCGATGGCGTCGCGCTGCACGGCGCGGGCGATGCCGGCCAGAGTGGCCAGGTGCACCTGCTGGTAGAAGGCGCTGATGTAGGAGTCGGTTCTGCCCTCACCCAGCTTGAAGCGGCGGAAGATCTGCTCGTCCTTGACCTCGACCCGTTCGAAACGGGTGGTGCCGCTGGCGGTCAGACGCTGGCCGAACCCGTCCCAGTCATCCAGACGGGTGACACCGGGCGCCGTGGTCGGCACGGCAATGGCCACGTGCTCGTCGCCCTGGTTGGCCGACACGGCGATCCAGTCGGCATACAGGGTGCCGGTGCAGTAGTACTTCTCGCCGTCGAGCAGCCAACGCCCGCCGTCTTCGCTCAGATTGACGCTGTTGCCGGTGGTTTCGGTGCGCTCGGCCATCGCCGCGCCGAACAGCTCGCCAGCGACCACGCGCTGAAACCAACGCGCGTTGCCCTGCTCGTCCTCGTCGTTGAGGCGCCCTTCGACGAAACCGAAGTGTGCGCGAAAGATCTGCGGCAAGTTGGAATCGGCCTCGGCCAGGCGGCTGACCAGGCGGAACAGCTGCTCCAGGCTGGCACCGAAGCCGCCGTGGCGCTGCGGCACGCGCAGGCGGCCGAAGCCGGCATCGCGCAGCCAGCTCACTGCGTCGTAAGGCAGCTCACGCTGCTGCTCGCGGGCGATGGCGCCTTCGGCGATGCGCTCGAAGACAGGTTGGAAAATGCTCAGCAGATGGGCATCGCTGGGCGATGCAGCCTGCTCGTCGAGCGCCGCGTGCGGCGTATCGGCTTCGCTGAAGATCATCTCGGAGTCCTTGCTAATAGCGGAAAGTTGCAGTGACGACGGGGTGTTGTCCCCGCCGAATAGCGCACGCAAGTGGCACAGAACCTGTCTACGGTCTGCTGCGCGTCGGCCCTGCTGCGTTAAAAACAGGCTCGGACTGCTCATTTACACCTCGTAAACTGCGCGTCCTTGCCTGCTTTTGCCTTGCATGGCTCTAGCTCGCGAGGCCGTAAACAGGTTCTTCGGGTAGTCACGCTGTTCATGCTCATCGCGTGTTTACCCTGGGGTCTATCAGTGGCAGCAACAGGTCGACGACGAGGTTGACCACCACATAAATCAGTGCCGCCAGCAGGGTGATGCCCAACACCATGGGCACGTCCTTGCCGTTGGCGGCATCGAGCATCAGCCGGCCGACGCCCTGGCGGGCGAACAGGGTCTCGGTGATCACCGCGCCGCCGAGCAGGCTGGCGAGGATGAAGCCGGACAGGGTCACCAGCGGGATCAGCGCATGGCGCAGGGCGTGACCGAGGCGCACGCCGGCCTCGGACAGGCCGCGCGCGCGGGCCATCATGATGAAAGGCTGTTCGAGGATGTCCTCCAGCTCCTGGCGCAGCACCTGGATCAGTACCGCGGCCACCGGCAGTGCCAGAGTCAGGGTCGGCAGTACCAGGGTGCACCAGCCACTGGAGCCGGTCGGCGGCAGCAGGCGCAGCTGGAAGGAGAACACCAGCAACAGGAGGATGCCGAGCACGAACGACGGCATCGACGACAGCACCAGCTCGGTACCCGACGACAGCGAAGCGACCCAGGGCTTGCGGCGCGCCGTCAGCACGGCGACGACGATAGCCAGCAGCACGGCCACCAGGGCCGCGAGGAAGGCCAGTTGCAGGGTGGCGCCGAGGTGTTCACCGATGGCGCGGGTGACCGGAATACGCAGGCGATAGGACTCGCCCAGATCACCCTGAGCCAGGCGCCCCAGGTACTGGCCGTACTGCACGATCAAGGGTTGATCGAGGCCGTACTCCTGGCGCACCTGCGCCAGCACCTCCGGCGTCGGCATGGCTTCCGGCCCACCGAGAATCGCCAGCGCCGGATCGCCACCGGTCAGATTCAGGCCGATGAACGTCAGCGTCGCCGCGCCCCACAGCACCAGCACGCCGGCCAGCAGGCGCCAGATGACTCGCCGCAGGATACTCATGGCCGCTCCTTGTCCAGCCAGACACTGGTGAAGAACGGCGTGTTGTGCGAGGTATCGAAGATCAGCCCTTTGACATAGGCCTGATGCGCGACGATGTGGTGGCTTTCATAGGAGGGCGCGGCGGGCACCAGTTCGGTCAGGCGCTGCTGCGCCTGCGAGTAGAGCTGCTGCAGGCGTTCGGGGTCGATGCTGCGCCGCGCTTCGCTGAGCAGGCGGTCGAGAGTCTCGTCACGCAGACGGCCGACGTTCTGCCCGAGCAGCTTGTCGGTGGGAATCGATGCGCTGTGGTAGAGCATGAACAGCCCGTCCGGGGTATTGCTGTGCCAGTAACCGCCCCCCAGCAGTTGATAGTCACCGGCGTAACGACGCTCGGTGGTCTGCACCAGCGGCAGCACGTCCAGCTCGATCTCCACGCCGGCCTTGCGCGCATCGGACTGGATCGCCACAGCCACGCTGCTGGGGAAAGCCGGGTTCTCGCTCATCAGCAGCTTCACACTAAAGCGCTGGCCATCCTTGATACGGATGCCATCGGCATCGCGCTGGCTCCAGCCGGCTTCGTCGAGCAAGCGGGCTGCAGCCTGCGGGTCGTACTTCAAGGCGTCGGTGAACGAGGGATCGTAGAAACGCGTATTGATCGCCAGGTAATCACTCTTGGTCTGGTACTCGCCGAAACCGATCACCCAGGCCAGGCCTTCGCGGTCGATGGCCTGGGTCAGCGCCTTGCGTACCCGCACGTCATCGAACGGGAAACGCTCGGTGTTGAAGGTCACACTGCGAAATGGATTGCCCTTGCGGATACGGCTGTGCAGCACCAGTTCGGGATTGGCGCGGATCGCCGCAGCATTCTGCGTTGGCGCATCCAGGGTGAAATCATGCTGACCGGCCAGCAGCGAGCTGTAGCGAATCATCGACTCAGGCACGAAGGTCAACTCGATGCCCTCGAGGTAGGCCGGCCCCTGGTGACGGGTGACCGGTGGCGCCCAGTTGTAGTCCTCGCGACGCGCGAAGCTGGCGCCCTGCTCACGGGTGTAGCTCTGCAGCACGAAGGGGCCGCTGCCGATCGGTTTCTCGGCGATGGATTTCGGGTCTTCGAGAATCTGCCTGGGCGAAATCATGCTCAGCCAGGACTGCGCCAGCACATCGAGAAAGGCCGAATAGGGTTCGCGCAACGTCGCTTCGAAGGTGTACTCGTCGACCACCCTGCCCTGCACATAAGGCGCGATATAGGCCGCCGCCAGCGGCGACTTGGTGGCCGGGTCGCGCATGTGTTCGAGGTTGACCCGCACTGCTTCGGCATTGAATTTCGTGCCGTCGCTGAAGGTGACGTCATCACGCAGGTGAAAGGTGTAGACGGTGCCGTCCGCGGAGATGTCCCAGGACTTGGCCAGCCAGGGCGAAATGGCGCCCTGCTCGTCCTGATAGACCAGGGCATCGTAGAGGATGCGCCCCAGCCACTGCACGTTGCCATGGGCGATGGAATGCACGTCGAAGGTGCCGGTATCCAGCGCCACCGAGGCACGCAGGGTGCCCCCCGGTTTGCCGGGCACCTGCTCGTGATAATCGCTGGCCGGGTAGCTGAGCACACCATCGACCACCTGTGCTGCTGGTGCAGGCTCGGCCGTGGCGGAGGCACTCGGCGGCTCCTCGCTGGGCGAGCAGCCGGCCAGCAGCCACAAGCTGCCCAGCACGATGGCGAGCCAGGCCCTGACGCTGACAGCCCGCTTGCCTGGAACTTCGCGTGTGTTTCGTTGCATGACGCAATTTCCTGATGAAACCGGTGAACGGCGGCGGAGGTTCCCCGCCGCCGCATGATCAGAAGCGGAAGGCCACGCCGGTGAAGGCGCCGAAGCCATCGCCGACGTACAGCGCTGCCGCATCGTTGCCACGGGCGTTGTAGGTCGGAAGGACGGCGGTGGCGTAGTCCTCGTCGGTGAGGTTGCGCAGGTCGAGGAACACCTGCCAACGCTGGCCCGGCTCCTCGTAGCCGAACTTCGCGCCCCAGACGGTGTAGGACGGGGCGTAGAAGCTGTTGGCGTAATCCACCGGCGTGCTCGATGCCGTGCGTACGTCCACCCCGGCATAGAAGCCGCTGGGGTGCTGATACTTCAGCTCGGCCTGGTAGATGTGCTTGGGCAAGCCCGGCAGCTCGTTGGCCCGGAAGGTGTCATCGTTGCGGTAGTAGAAGTCGTTCAGGGTGTAGGCCTGACGCAGCACCAGGCTGTCGCCACGCGAGCCCTGCCAGAGCTCGGTATCCAGCCCCGCTTCGATGCCCTGGTGGATAGTCGGGCTGGCGTTGTTGGTGGACGTCACCGCCGGGGTCAGGCCGGTCGCCGGAATCACCTCGACGTTGAGCAGCTCGTTGTGAACCCACGAGCGGTAAAGCGCCAGGCTGCCGGAGAAGATGCCCTGTGAACCACGGATACCCACCTCGAAGGTATTGGCCTTCTGCTCCACCAGGGTCTTGGTGTAGTTGTTGGTCGGGCCGGACGGCGAGATCGACCAGGCGCTGGGCGGATCGATGGAGCGGCTGACGTTGGTGAACAGCTGGATGTCCGGGGTCAGGTAGTAACGCAGGCCCAGGCGTGGCGCGAGACTCCAGTTGTCGTACTTGTAGTGCTGCGGGAAGGGGCTGACGTTGGCCCGGTCGGAGAACTCCACATCGACGTCGCGCACGATGTTGACCAGTGACAGGCCGCTGGTCAGCCACAGTCGCTCGGTCAGCTCCAGGTCGTTGCCGACCGAGAACACGGTGTCGAAGGAACCGCTGTAGCGGGTGTCCTTGAGCAGTGCCCGCGTGGTGCCGCTGTAGGTCTTGACCTCGGCGCGATCATGCAGGGTATTGCTGAAGGCGAAGGTGGTATTGCTCTGGTGACCGAACCACTGGTCGCTGCGCAGGTAACGCAGCGAGGTGTTCAGGTCGCGCCATTGCCAGTGGTTGGGCGTTGCCGGGCTCTTCTTGCCGAGGATCTGGCTGTAGTTGTGGTAGACCAGCCCCAACTCCAGTTTGGAGTCGTCATCGAAGGCGTAGGTGGTCTTGCTGCCGACCCAGATCGAGCCGTTCTTGGTCGAATCACCGCGCTGCGCCACGGTGGCCGGGTTGGGCTGGGTCGAATCATCCTTGAGCTGACCGCGTGTCAGGGTGCTGGAGTTCTCGTGGTACTGCTCGCGATAGCGCACGATCAGGCGCGTATCGAGCTTGGGACTGAAGCGGTAGCCGAAATTGGATACCACGCCCTTGGCCTTGGTGAAGGTGTAGTCCTGGTAGCCGTCACGTTCGGAGTTGCTCAGGCTGATGTAGTAATCGGCATTACCCTCCACGCCACCGGTACTCAGTTGCTGCTTGCGCCAGCCGAAGCTGCCCGCCTCGAAGCGCGCGTAGTTACCCGGCGAGGTATAGCCCGTGTGGGTGACCATGTTGATCGCGCCGCCGAGCGACAGCGCGGTGTAGTCATAGGCATTGGCGCCGCGCAGCACTTCGGTGTAGTTCACGCCGGAGGTTTCCAGCAGCTCGTAGGGGGTGCCGCCTGGGCCGGTCAGCGCCAGGCCGTCGAAAAGGAACTTGACCCCTTCACGGAAGTAACCAGGCGAGGCGTTGGCGCCCGAGCCACGGATGGAAATCTTGATCGCATCGTTACCACCAGCCGATTGGGCGATCACCCCTGGCTGGAATGCCAGCACGTCCTCCAGGGTAGATGCGCGGCCCTTCTCCACTTCGGAGTTGTCCACCACGCTGGTGCTGCCGGCCACCTCCTCCAGCCTGGCTTCGGCCTGCTGCGCTTCGCTTTTCTTCTCCCCTTTCACCACCACGGTTTCCAGCCGGGTATCGGCATTGGACGCCACCTCCGCAGCCAAAGCCAAGTTGGCCCCGCACATCAGCAATGTGCCGATACTTACCGCCTTCCACAGTGGCTTGATGCCACCCGCAAAAGCCCCGCTACTCCCCTCTAAAGATAACCCGCGCACGCTGCTACTCCTGTGATCAGACAGATTAATTTGCGAGCTTCTTGTTATCTTTCTAGCGCTCTACAAAAGCTATTTAGCAAGGGCCGTTCCAAAAAATAAAATCATTCAAAAACAATAACTTATAAAAACAAAAGAACACTCGAAAGCTACCGCCTCATGGCATTCTGCTGAACCACTGTTTCGCTACGAACAGTGATTTAGGTTATATGCTTGTTCATCTTCAAGCTTTGCATTCGCACTGCACTTGAAGGCTCTGCAAGAACAACTGCATGCAAGGAAAATAACGGCGATAAATGAACCACCGAGTTGCCGGCAGTTCATTTCGAATAGAGACAGGAAGTTTTTAAGAGCCATCGCCAGAGATGCGCATTGCACGCAGACCAATGGACTCCCGTAGAGTGCGCCATGCGCACCGAAGCAGCCGCCACACCGCCGATTCCGCGCAAGCCCTGGTGCGCGCAGCGCACCCTACCCAAGACGGTTGATGCCCACGCCCTACGCAGATCCCGTAGGGTGCGCCATGCGCACCGAAGCAAGCGCCGCAACACCGACTCCGCGATAGCTACGGTGCGCGCAGCACACCCTACTCATGGTGGTTGATGCTCATGCCCTACGTAACCCGCATGGGGTGTCATGCGCATCAGGAAAACCGCCTCCACAACGCGCATAACACGCTCACCGCTCACTCCAGCCAGACGCTGGTGAACACCGGTGTGTTGTGGGAGGTGTCGTAGACCACACCGCGTACCCGCGGGCCATGCGCGGTCAGGCTGTAGTTCTCGTAAAGCGGCACGGCTGGCACCAGCTCGGTCAGGCGCTGCTGCGCCTCGCTGTATAGTTGCCGGCTACGCACCTCATCCTGGGAACTTCGACCTTCGGTGAGCAGTTCGTCGAGCCTGGCATCGCGCAACCGCGCCGTGTTCTGGCCGATACGCCGCGACGAAATGATCTCGTTGCTGTGGTAGAGGATGTACAGCCCGTCCGGCGTGTTGGTGTGCCACACCCCGGCGCCGGTGGCCTGGTAGTCGTTGGCGGCGCGCCGGTCGAGGATATGCAGCGGCGGCAACTGGTCGATGCGCAGCTCGAAACCGACTTTCTTCACGTCGGCCTGGATCGCCACCAGATCGGTCAGCGGATACAAACCCTCGGCTGCCAGCACCTCGGCACTCAGGCGCACACCATCACGTACCCGGTAGCCCTGTGCATCGCGCTCGCCCCAGCCGGCCTCGTCGAGCAAGCGATTGGCCGTGTCCGGGTCGAACTGCAGGGCTGCCTGAAACGCCGGGTCGTAATATCGGGTATTGGCGGCCAGGTAATCGCTCTTGGCTTTGAACTCGCCAAAACCGCTGATACGCACTATGCCCTCGCGATCTACCGCCAGGGCGAAGGCCTTGCGCACGCGCACGTCGTCGAAGGGAAACTTTTCGGTGTTGAAGGTGATGCCACGATTGGGGTTGCCCTGACGGATGCGACTGTCGAAGCGCAGCCGATCATCGGCACGGATCGCCGCGGCATTCTGCGTCGGCGCATCGGTGGTGAAGTCGTACTGCCCGGCCGCCAGCGAGCTGTAGCGGATCAGCGCCTCGGGAACGAAATCCAGCTCGATGCGTTCGAGATAGGCCGGCCCCTGATGCCGCAGAAAATCCGGCGCCCAGGCGTAATCCTCACGGCGCACCAGGCGAATACCCTGTTGGCGGGTATAGCGCTCGACCACGAAAGGCCCCGAACCCACCGGCGCCTCGGCCAGTGCCTTGGGATTCTCCACGATGGCTTTCGGCGACTGCATGGACAGCCAGGACTGCGCCAGCACGTTGAGGAACGGCGTATAGGGCTCGCGCAGGTTGGCGCGAAAGGTGTATTCATCCACCACTTCGCCGTCGATGTACGGTGCGATGTAAGCCGCTGCGAGGGGCGACTTGGTCGCGGGGTCGCGCATGTGTTCGAGGTTGATGCGCACCGCTTCGGCGTTGAATTTCGCGCCATCGCTGAAGGTCACATCGTCGCGCAGGTGGAAGGTGTAGGTCTTGCCGTCCTCGGACACCTCCCAAGCCTTGGCCAGCCAGGGCGTGATGCGCCCCTGATCATCCAGGTACACCAGGTTGTCGTAGATCAGCCTGCCCAGCCACTGGGCATTGGTATGGGAAATGGCGTGCAGGTCGAGCGATCCGGTATCCAGCGCGACCGAGACCTTGAGCGTGCCACCGGGCTTGCCCGGCGCCTGTTCGAAATAGTCGCTGGCCGGGTAGATGAACGCCTGCTCTGGCGCTGCATCGCTGGTCTGCTCATCAGGCGCGTCGCCACAACCGGTCAGGATCGTCAGCACCGCCAGGGCGAGCAGCCGACGTGTCGCTACAGCAATTTTCAGCATGGGGTTCTCTCCATCAACCGTGGGCAATCAGAGCCGCCCACGGTCGACGACGCTCCGCATGGAGCGTCGTCACGGGTCAGTGGAAGCGATAGGAAATCCCGGCATACACGCCGAAACCGTCGCCGACATAGAAGTTCGGCGAGTCCACGCCCCTGAGGTCGTAGGCGGTGTTCGCCGCGGTGACGTAGTGCTCGTCGGTCAGGTTGCGGGCGTCGAGGTAGACGCTCCAGCGCTCGCCCGGATCGTCGTAGCCGACCTTGGCGCCCCACAGGGTGTAGGACGGCGCCTTGAGCGTGTTGGCGTAGTCGACGTAGTAGCTCGATGCCGTGCGCAGGTTGACGCCCGCGTAGAACCCGGCCGGATGGCGATACTGCAGCTCGGCCTGGTAGTAATGGCGTGGCAGGCTGGGCAACTCGTTGCTGCCGAACGCATCATCGTCGCGGTAGAAGAAATCGTTGAAGGTGTAGGCCTGACGCAAGATCACCTGATCGCCCCGCGCGCTTTCCCACAGACGTGTATCCAGACCGGCCTCGATACCTTGGTGGATGGTATCGCTGGCATTGGCATTGGCCGTAACCGCGTCAGTGGTTTGAGTCGCCGGCGTGATGATCACGGTCAGCAGCTCATCGGTTATCCAGGAACGATAGATCGACAGACTGCCGTCGAAGATCCCGACCGAGCCGCGCACGCCAAACTCTACCGTGGTGCCCTTCTGCGGATCGAGCGGACGCAAATAGGCATTGGCAGTACTGCCGTGTTGCCAGGTAACGGGCGGGTCGATGGAACGGCTGACGTTACCGAACAGTTGCACCGATGGGTTGAGCTGGTAGCTCAGGCCGATGCGTGGCGCCACGTGCCATTCGTTGTAGCTGACGTTGTCCGGGAAGGTGCTGGTATTGGCCGTGTTCGAATATTTGATGCGCGCGGTACGGTCGATGTTGATCAGCGACAGGCCGGTCGACAGCGTGTACTGGTCGTCCAGGTGCAGCTCGTTGCCGAGGGCGAATACGGTATCGCGCGAGCCGCTGTAATCGGTGTAGCGCACTTTCTGCCAGTCGCTGCGGCGATAACCCTTGACGTCACCACGCACCAGGCGGGTATCGCTGAAGGTCAGCGTGGTATCGCTGGGCAGACCGAACAGACGGTCATCGGTGCGCAGGTAGCGCAACAGGGTATTGACGTCGGTCGAGCGCCAGTCCTGCGCCGTTGCCGCGTAGCGCCAACCGTTGAGCAACGGATAGTCGTTGACGCCCAGGCCGATTTCCAGACGCGAGTCATCATCGAAACGGTAGGTGGTCTTGCTGCCGATCAGGGTCGTGCCGTCCTTGCGCCGATCCGACAACAGGCGGTTGTGGGTCGGGTCATCCTTGATCTGCGCCTTGGTCAGCGTACTGCCATTGAGCAGCTTCTCCTCGCGATAGCGAATAGTCAGGCGGGTATCGAGCTTGGGATTGAAGGTATGGCCAAAATTGGCGATGAAGTCCCTGCCCTTGTTCGGTGTGTCGTCCTGATAACCGTCACGCTCGTTGTGCAGCACGGAGATGTAATAGTCGGTATCGCCGGACACTCCGCCATAGCTGAGTTGCTGCTTGCGATAGCCGAATGGCCCGAAGTCCAGACGCGCATAGGCGCCCGGCGATGTGCGGCCGGTATGAGTGATGAAATTGATCGCGCCACCCAGTGAGAGCGCGGTATGGGAGAAGGCGTTGGCGCCATAGAGCACCTCGGTACGGTCGACGGCCGCCATGTTCAGCAGGTCTTCCTGGGTACCGCCCGGCCCGGTGATGGGCAGACCGTCATAGAGGAATTTGATGCCCATGACGTAGCCCTGGTAGAAGGTATTGAGGCCCGAACCACGGATGGAAATCTTGTTCGCCCCGGTACCGCTGGTGGCCTGGGCGAAAACGCCGGGCTGCAGCGCCAGTACGTCTTCGGCGTTCTGCGCCCTGCCCCGCTCCACCTCCTGGTTATCGACGACACGCGCCGCACCCGCGACCTTCTCCAGTTCGCCCCTGGCTTTCTCTACCTCACTGGCTTTGCTGCCCTCGACCACCACCGTGGCCAGACGTGCATCGCTACCGTCCTCAGCCGCCTGGGCGCCGCCACCCAGGCAAGCCAGCGCCGCCCCCAGCGCCCATAGTGCAGTTTTGCCTCCTCCCTGCGGCAAGATGTCGGACACTCCCCCGATATGACGTTTCACGTGTTATTCCCCTTAATTGAACGTTGTGCAAGGCAGGTATCTATCGGAGATACCAGGCAGCACTCAGCAGCGTCCGTGCCACAACTAAAAATCAATAACGGATAACAAGTTAGCGTCAACGAAGAACACTTCAATACCGTAACCGACGAACAATCTGCTGAACCGATGTACAGATACGGACACCATCAAGCAGCCAACTACCACAGGCAGATATCGATATATATTAAAAGCAAATAATGGCGAGAAAATTGCGCAGCTCTGCCGTATCCAGCATGCCCACTAAGGAAACGCTGAAAGCCCCTCCCCGTCAGTCCTGCGAAGGTGACACTCCATGTGTTGCGGGCGTTCTGGATTCCCGCATTCGCGGGAATGACGACTATTTCAGACCCACCCTAAATCTGGGCTGACAGTAGTGCGCCGTGCGCAGCGCCTTAGGCTTCGGTAGTCGGTGCGCACAGCGCACCCTACTTGTGCGGATAACTCTGCCTAAGTATTGCCCCATAAAGACACGATTAGTTCATCACCCCGAATACTTATCCGAGGCGAGTTATCTTATTGGCAATATCGAATTAACCGGAATCGGCCGAGTAGAATATAAAGCGAACTATCGAAACACCCATTGCAGGCGCCTCATGAAGTTCAAGGCAGACGTCGAGTTACCGCACCGTTTCAAGGTGGCTCGCTGCCGCCAGTGTTCGCGCAAAAAAAGAGCCGTACTCCCTGCCCGGAAGTACGGCCCCATAAACTCAGCGGGCAGTGATGACTGCCAGCTTGGTGATACCGGCGCGCTCGATGGCCGCCATGGCCCGTGCTACCTCGCCGTAGTTCACGCCATCGTCAGCCTGCAATTGCACGCGCAGCTCCTCGTGCACGACCTCGGCCTCCTGCTTGGCCTGGATCAGGCTGCTCTCCAGCAGATCCGCCTGGATCTCGTCCTTGTTGATGAAAAGCTTGCCCTCGCCATCGATGCTCACCACCAGCGGGTCTTTTTGCTCCAGCGGCGCCACGGCCTCGGTCTTCGGCAGGTTGATCGGGATCGAGTTGGTCAACAGCGGCGCGGTGACGATGAACACCACCAGCAGCACCAGCATGACGTCCACCAGCGGCGTGACGTTGATTTCGGAAAGAACCTCGTCGCTGTCCTGGGTCGAGAAGGCCATGTCAGACCGCCTCCTTCGCGACGCCGGCGTTGCCGGTCACAGGGGCGCCCTTGCCAGCACGCGGGCTGACGATAACCTTGAATGCACTCTTCTGCGCCAGGCTGTAGAAGTCATGGGCGAAGTCGTCGAGATCGGCGGCGGTGAGCTTCAGGCGGCGCAGGAAGTAGTTGTAGACCAGCACCGCCGGCACGGCGACGGCGATGCCCACGCCGGTGGCGACCAGTGCGGCACCGATAGGGCCCGCCACGGTTTCCAGGCTGGCGTTACCTGCCGCGCTGATGCCCTTGAGGGCTTCCATGATGCCCCACACGGTGCCGAACAGGCCGATGAAGGGCGAGGTGGAGCCGATGGAAGCGACCACCGCCAGGCCGGCTTCCAGCGAACGACGCTCGCGCTGAATCTGCTGACGCAGCGAACGCTCGAGGCGATCCTGGTGATTGATCGACTGCGCCAGGTCGGTTGGCTGACCGCCCTGCACCTGAATCGCAGCGAAGCCGGCCTGGGCCACACGGGCGACCGCGCCGTTCTGCCCGGCGCTCTGCTCGGCGGCGCTGTCGAGGCTGGTGGCACTCCAGAAGCCCTTCTGGAACTTGCGATCCTGATGGCGCTGGCGGGCGAACTGGATGCCCTTGATCAGCGCCAGCCCCCAGGTGATCACGGAGAAGCCGATCAGCAGCCAGATGACCGCGTGTTCGACCGATTGAAAGGGAGAATCTACAAGCAGGTTCATGATGCGTTCCTCGGATAATTCAGGTCGGCCGGCGTCTTCGCCAGCCTCAGTTCAAACGGAATTCCAGCGGTACCGACACCCAGCCCGCGATAGCTTCGTCGCCACGCTTGGCCGGCACGAAGCTCCAGCGCTTGACTGCGCGGATGGCGGACTCGTCGAGCACGTCGCGGCCACTGCTGCGTTGAATCTGGATGTCGCTCGGCTTGCCATTGGCCAACACGTGTACGCGCAGCAGCACGGTGCCTTCCCAGCCTCGCCGTTGCGCCAGCGAGGGGTACTCGGGCGCCGGGTTCTTCAGGTAACCGGCGCTGGCCGACGGTGGAATTTCGACCGGTGGTGCGGGCGGTGCTTCTGCCACGGGAGCGAGTGCCGGCGGCGGTGGTGGCGCCTCGACCGGTTTCGGTTCGGGCTTGGCCTCCTGCTTGGGCGGCTGCGGTTTGGGTTTGGGCTTGGGCGGCGGCTTCACCGCCAGCTCCTCGACCACCGGCGGTGGCGGTTCGACCACGGGTTCCGGCTCGGGAATCACTTCCGGGGGCGGTGGCTCGAGCACAGGCGGTGCAGCGCTGGTGAATTCGATGGTCATCGGTGGAATCTGCACCGGCACTTCCGGCAGTACCGGCTCGGGACGGCTGGCCAACCAGGAAATGGCTGCGACATGCAGGGTCAGGGCGAACACGCCGAGCAGAATCGCTTCGCGGCGGCCCAGCACCGGCTTGCCAGCTTGCGGCGCCAGGCGCTGCAGGCCCAAAGCCTGGCGTACGCTGACACCCAGATCACGTAGTTCGCCTGGCTTGCGTGTATCGCGCCAGAGCACCTCGGAAAGGTTGTCGGCTTTGAGGACATTGCCCATGGGCAAGACTCCTGTTTGCTGTATGGACTGCTGATCTCTGACGACACCTGCGATTGCCAGGCCCGCCGTAGAGCTGCGGCGATGATTGATTCGGCTCCTTATCCCATAAAGTAATTTTTAATAAGATATTAATTCCCAAAAGGAATATAGAATCACAAGACATTGATTTAAAAAGACTTTTTAAAATCAATTATTGAAAGGCATTGAAAAAATGCGAGAAAGGCATTGCGCGTATCCATCCCACTGACCAAGAAGCGCGTCATGACAGAATCAGCGGCGCTCTCTCTGCCTGAACGGTCAAAGCGGGCACGCCAGCAAATTCCAAAAAGGAATATTCATATCCAAATCAATAGATTGACGGAATAAAAACTGACCATTAAAACCGGCGCAACCGTGGCGACTCGTCCGCCTCTACCGACCTGCCAACGCCGGAACCCACATGGATTTGCGTCAGCTCCGCTACCTTGTCGCACTCAACGAACACCGCAGCTTCGTTCGCGCAGCCGAGGCGATGGGCATCACTCAACCGGCGTTCAGCCGCAGCATCCAGGGCCTGGAGCAGGAGCTTGGCTGCGTGCTGATCGACCGTGCGAGCAAGGATCTACGCCCCACCCCAGAGGGACAGATCGCACTGCAACATGCCCTGGCGTTGATTCGCGGTGCCAGCAACCTGACCAGTGAAATCACCCAGATGAGCAAGCTGGATGCCGGCGACCTGCATTTCGGTTGTGGCCCGGCATTGGTCACCAGCCTGCTGCCCGATGCATTGTTGGCGTTCATGCAGCGTTACCCCCGCATTCGCACGCGCTTCGAAGTGGACAACTGGGAACAACTGAGTCGCAGCCTGAACCGTGGCGAGATCGAATTCTTCATCGCTGACATCCGCCACGGCGAAGCCGACCCTGGTGTTCAGACACAACCGCTACGCCCTCGCGCCGGCCTGTTCTTCTGCCGCCCCGAGCACCCCTTGCTGGGCAAGGAAAGCCTGTCGACCAATGACCTGTTCGACTTCCCCCTGGCGGCCAGCCGTATCCCGAGCGAAGCGCGCAAGGTGTTGGCCAACCTCAGCGGCAAGGTCGATATCAGCATTCATCTGGAGTGCGAACAGATTCCCCTGCTGGTGCAGTTGGTCAAACGCAACGATGCCATCGGCATGGCGACCCATGAAGCCGTGGCGGACGAGTTGGCCAGCGGTGCTCTGGTGCAACTGCACCTGCGCAACCTGCCAAACAACCTCGATAGCCTCAGCGCCCGCTGTGGCATCGTGACCCGTACGGGTTTTCGCTTGTCCCCTGCGGCCAAGGCGATGATCGACCTGTTGTTGACACTGGATCACTCGAAGTCCGGCCAGGTGGCTTGAACGGCCGCGCCATGAGGCCTTGCCAATGGCGCGACAAGGCAGAGCAGCCGGCGGCTGACGGGCATTCGTGCCCGATCCGAAAAATATAAAAATATTCTAAAAAAGTATTTATCTATTCCATTTGGCATAGATAGTCTTGCTCCACCGGACCGCCGGACACCCTGACAACACCTGAACACCGTCCCGCGGCTCGGCATCCTCGTCAGAAGGGCCAGCTCGCCTTCGAGGAGCACCACCATGACCCCGTTTCCCTTCGTGCGCCGCGTACTGGCCGCACTGACCCTGTCGAGCGTGACCCTGGTCGCCCAGGCCGCCGATTTCACCGTTGCCTACCAGACCACCGTCGACCCGGCCAAGGTCGCGCAGGCCGATGGTGCTTATGAAAAAGCCACCCTGGCCAAGATCGACTGGCGCAAGTTCGACGGCGGCGCGGAAGTGATCACCGCCGTTGCCTCGGGCGATGTGCAGATCGGCTACGTCGGCTCCAGTCCGCTGGCAGCGGCAGCTACACGTCAACTGCCGGTACAGACCTTCCTCATCGCCGCGCAGATCGGCGCCGCCGAGGCACTGGTCGTACGCAATGGCAGCGGAATCGACAAACCGGCCGACCTGATCGGCAAGAAGGTCGCCGTGCCGTTCGTGTCCACCGGCCACTACAGCCTGCTGGCCGCGCTCAAGCACTGGAACATCGACCCTAGCAAGGTGCAGATCCTCAACCTGGCGCCACCGGCGATCACCGCGGCCTGGCAGCGTGGCGACATCGACGCCACCTACGTGTGGGATCCGGCGCTGGGTGTGGCCAAGGAAACCGGCAAGGTGCTGATCACCTCCGGCGAACTCAGCGAGCTGGGCGCACCGACCTTCGATGCCTGGATCGTGCGCAAGGACTTTGCCGAGAAGCATCCGGAGATCGTGCGGGCCTTCGCCAAGGTCACCCTCGATGCCTACGCCAACTACCGCAAGGATCCGCAAGCCTGGCTGGCCAACCCGGACAACATCGCCAAGGTGGTGAAACTCTCCGGCGCCAAGGCCGAGGACATCCCGCTGCTGTTGCAGGGCAACGTCTTCCCGCTGGCCGCCGACCAGGTCACCGCCCTCGGTGCGCCAACCACCCAGGCCGTCAGCTCCACGGCGGGCTTCCTCAAGGAGCAAGGCAAGGTGGACAAGGTACTGCCGGACTACGCGCCCTACGTCAGCAACCAGTACATCACTCACTAAGCCACGTTTTCCGGGCGGCCAGGTCGCCCGGTCTCCTTTTATGCCCGGAGTTCATTCCATGCCCCGTATCCATCGCCTGTTCGCAGCCGTGGCCGCTGCTGCGTTCGCCTCGTTAAGCCAGGCTGCCGACCTGACCATCGCCTACCAGACCGGCATCGATCCGACCAAGGTTGCCCAGGCCGACGGCGATTACGAACGCGCCATTGGCCAGAAGATCGACTGGCGCCGCTTCAACAGCGGCGCCGAAGTGGTCACCGCCATCGCCTCCGGCGACGTGCAGATCGGCAACCTCGGCTCCAGCCCACTGGCAGCCGCCGCCAGCCGTAACCTGCCCATCGTCACCTTCGTCGTCGCCGCGCAGATCAATGCCGCCGAGGCACTGGTAGTACGTAATGGCAGCGGTATCGAGAAACCCGCCGACCTCACCGGCAAGACCCTCGCCACGCCGTTCGTGTCCACTTCGCACTACAGCCTGCTCGGTGCCCTCAAGCACTGGCAGGTCGATCCGGCCAAGGTGCGCATCGTCAACCTCAACCCGGCCGAGATCAACGCCGCCTGGCAACGCGGCAACATCGACGGCGCCTTCGTCTGGTCGCCGGCACTGGGCGAGATCAAGAAAACCGGCAAGGTGCTCACCGACGCCGCAGAAGTCGGCACCTGGGGCGCACCGACCTTCGAGGTCTGGGTCGCGCGCAAGGATTTCGCCGAAAAACACCCCGAAGTGCTGGAGCAGTTTGCCAAGGTCACCCTCGACAGCTTCGCCCGCTATGCGGCGGAGAAAGACCAGTGGACAGCCGACTCCGAACCGGTGCGCAAGATCGCCGCGCTGACCGGTTCCAACCCCGAGGACGTACCCGAACTGCTGGCCGGCTCCGCCTTCCCGGATCGTCAGCAACAACTGGCACTGCTCGGCGAGCGCACCGCTGGCGACATCGCCGCCACCGCCGCCTTCCTCAAGGAACAGGGCAAGGCCGATCGCGTGCTGCCGGACTACTCGCCCTACGTCAGCAGCCAGTACATCAAACCCTGAGGATGCTCTGAAAGTCAGTGTCATTCCCGCGCAGGCGGGAAACCAGATGCACCGCACTACCGAGACTCCCGCCTGCGCGGGAGTGACGGTGAGGCGCTTTCTCAGACATTCCCCCAACCCAGTACTCGCCTTGAAGAGAACCTGAACATGGCCCTACTCGAACTGGAGCACATCAGCGCACAGTACCCGGGCGCCGCTAACGCGGTGTTGAGCGACCTGTCCTTCAACCTTGGCCCCGAGCAACTGCTGGTCGCCCTCGGTCCCTCCGGCAGCGGCAAGACCACCCTGCTCAACCTGATCGCCGGCTTCGTCGCGCCCAGCGCCGGGCGCATTCGCCTCGATGGCAAGTCCGTCGCCGGCCCCAGCGCCGAGCGTGGTGTGGTGTTCCAGGACGACGCCCTGCTGCCCTGGCAGAACGTGCTGGAGAACGTCGCCTTCGGCCTGCAGCTGGCCGGCGTGGGCCGTGCCGAGCGGGAAGCCAAGGCGCGCGAACTGCTCGCCCTGGTCGACCTGGCCGGCTTCGAGCAGCGCCATATCTGGGAACTCTCCGGCGGGCAGAAACAACGCGTCGGCCTTGCCCGCGCACTCACCGCCGACCCGCGCGTGCTGCTGATGGACGAACCCTTCGGTGCCCTCGACGCCTTCACCCGCGAGCAGATGCAGGAGCTGTTGCTGCAGGTCTGGCAGCGCACACACAAACCGGTGTTCCTGATCACCCACGACATCGAGGAAGCCGTGTTCCTCGCCACCGACCTGGTACTGCTGGCCCCCAACCCCGGACGCATCGTCGAGCACCTGCGGCTGGACTTCGGCCGCCGCTACGCCGCCGGCGAAAGCGCCCGCGCGATCAAGTCCGACCGCGCCTTCATCGAAACCCGCGAGCACGTGCTCGCCCAGGTCTTTGCCCAACGGCAAGGGAGCCGCGCATGAGCAGCTACGAATACCTCTACGCCAAGACGCCCGAAGAACAGCGCACGGTGAAACCACGCCGAGAATTGAGCCTGCTGACCATCAGCAGCCTGAGCATCGCCAGCCTGCTCTGGCTATGGTGGGCGGTAACCACTGCCGGGCTGATCGAGCCCCTGTTCCTGCCCAGCCCGCAAGCCGTGCTCGCACGCGGCTGGCAACTGCTCGGCGAAGGCTACATGAACGCCAGCCTGTGGCAGCACCTGGGCGCCAGCCTCGGGCGCATCGGCCTCGGCCTGCTGGCCGCGGTACTCACCGCCGTGCCGCTGGGCATCGCCATCGGCCGCCACCGCATCGCGCGCGGCATCTTCGACCCGTTGATCGAGTTCTACCGGCCGATCCCGCCGCTGGCCTACCTGCCGCTGATCGTCATCTGGTGCGGCATCGGCGAGCTGTCCAAGGTACTGCTGATCTACCTGGCGATCTTCGCCCCGGTGGCCATCGCTACCGCCACCGGCGTGCGCAACGTCGACCCGACCAAACTGCGCGCCGCGCAATCGCTCGGCGCCACACCGGCGCAACTGGTGCGCCATGTGATCCTGCCCAGCGCACTGCCGGACATCCTCACCGGCATCCGCATCGGCCTTGGCGTGGGCTGGTCGACCCTGGTCGCCGCCGAGCTGATCGCCGCTACCGAAGGCCTGGGCTTCATGGTGCAGTCGGCCGCGCAGTTCCTGGTCACCGATGTGGTGATCCTCGGCATCCTCGTCATCGCCCTGATCGCCTTCGCCCTGGAACTGGGCCTGCGCGCCCTGCAACGCAAACTGGTGCCCTGGCACGGCCAGGCGCATTGAGAGAGCCCCCCGACATGACCTTGCATATCACCCCGCTCAGCCCGGCGCTCGGCGCCCAGGTCAGCGGTATCGACCTGCGCCAGCCCCTCACCGCCAGCCTGCGCCAGCAAGTCGAAGACGCCCTGCTTCAACACCAGGTGCTGTTCTTCCGCGAGCAGCCCATCGAGCCACAACAGCAGGCGGCCTTCGCCGCCCAGTTCGGCGACCTGCACATTCACCCGCTCTACCCCAACGTGCCCGAGCAACCTGAAATCCTCGTGCTCGACACCGCCGTGACCGACGTGCGCGACAACGCCATCTGGCACACCGACGTCAGCTTTCTGCAAACCCCGGCCCTCGGCGCTGTGCTCGCCGCGAAGCAATTACCGCCCTATGGCGGCGACACACTCTGGGCCAGCAGCAGCGCCGCCTATGACGCCCTGTCGCAGCCGCTGAAGCAATTGCTCGACGGCCTCACCGCCACCCACGACTTCACCCGTTCCTTCCCGCTGGAGCGCTTCGGCAATACGCCCGAAGCCCTGGCGCACTACCACGAGGTGCAACGCACCCACCCGCCCGTGGTGCACCCGGTGATCCGCACCCACCCGGTTACCGGGCGCAAGGGCCTGTTCGTCAACGACGGCTTCACCAACCGCATCAACGAACTGGAAGCGGCCGAAAGCGACGCCCTGCTGCGCTTTCTCTTCGCCCACGCCACCCGCCCGGAATTCACCATCCGCTGGCGCTGGCAGGAAAACGACGTGGCCTTCTGGGACAACCGCATCACCCAGCACTACGCCGTCGACGACTACCGCCCGCAACGGCGGGTGATGCATCGGGCGACGGTGTTGGGGGACAGGCCGAGGTAGGACGCCTTGGCGGGGGCATTTCGGTCTGAGCGATTAAAGCTCGCCCGACCGGTGCCGTTATAGCTGGGACAAGGCCTGGTTGAAGAATGCGCGCCGCGCCGATGACCAGATACCGCCCAACGACGGCCAAACGATCAGAGGACGATCCGCTACATGATAAGCGCCCCCCGTTTCAGCTCATTCACCGTGAACGATCCTGCGTCGAACAACGTGCTGCGCGCGACCGAAATCGCCGTGGAAACGACCACCGAAATAGACGAAGTCACGAACGAAGAGTTAACGGTCGAAACCAGCAACGTGCGCATCAGCGAAGAAGCGCTCGACACGCTGAAGCTCGAACAACAAGCGCAAGCCATCCGCAGCCAGCAGACTGATACCGACAAGCTGGTCATCTCGCAGAGCCAGAAAATCGAGACGCCAAACGCACTCAGCGAGGATGAGCAGGCGGAATTCATGGCATGGATCAACGAAACTCCCCAAGCCAGAGCAGCCCGCGAAATCAGGGAGCATCTTCAGGCCGTCGATAGCGCGACCCACGAAGTGAACCTGAGCACCAAGGCGCTGGAACAGACCTACAACAGCCTCATCGAACGCATCAACCAGCATCGCCCAGACCTCGCCAACAAGTCCTTTGGCTTCAGCGTCAATGCCGAAGGCCGGATCGCCCTGCTCGACACCGATGACCTGAACGCCAAACAAGTCGACTATCTGGAGCAGGCGCTCAATGGCTCCAGCACCTTGGTCAAGCAAGCCATCGATGTCGCGAACGCTCACATTGCCTTGGCGGAAGTTGAATGGCACACCCGCGGGATCGTCCTCACCCGTGAAAACTACGCGAAGACCATCGATATCGGCGCCAACCTCGCCTACCGCCGCGCGGCCAAGGCCCTCCCGCGTAGCACCGATGAAATCCCCACCGCGCTGATCCCGGTTCAGGATTACTGGCGGCAACAGTTGTTTGACAAGGGCCAACGTGCCCCTGGCTTCAGGCCATAGCTCCTGACCATCGATGACTATCCGTTACCTCATCGCCAGCGCGTTCGAAGGGGCTGGCGCCTGTAGCGGCATGTAGCAACGCGACCTTGAAGCGGTATCGGCACACACGCTCGACCTTCGCGCTTGACTCTGCCCCTAGGGGCAACCTGCATGCTGCCGGCTCCCTTTCAGATCGGAGCTGGATAGCTGATGACTGCGTTATCGATGGTCACCGGTGCCAACGGGCACCTTGGCAACAACCTGGTTCGGCAGTTGCTCGCCCGTGACCAGCCAGTACGTGCCGGCGTTCGTGACCCCGCACACAGCTCCGCCTTGCAAGGGCTTGGCTGCGAAGTGGTACGCGCGGAGCTGCAGGACATCGACTCCCTGCGCCAATCGCTACAAGGGGTCGATGTGCTGTATCAGGTCGCCGCCGTGTTCAAGCATTGGGCGAAGAATCCGCAGGCTGAAATCATCGAGCCCAACGTACAGGGCACGCGCAATATCCTGCGCGCCGCCGCCGAGGCCGGCGTGCGCCGCGTCGTCTATGTCAGCTCCGTCGCGGCGGTGGGACACAACGGCCAGTATCTGGATGAAACGGTCTGGAATGACGAGCAGCGCAACCCCTACTACCTCTCCAAGATTCTCTCCGAGCGCGCCGCCTGGGAGGCTGCGCAGGCCCATGGCTTGTCGATGGTCACGGTATTGCCCTCAGCGATCATCGGCCCCCATGCCGAACGCCTGACCGACACCATGGGTTTTCTCGCCGCCGTGCTGGCCCGCAAGCTGGTGCTGGATCCGGATTTCCATTTCAATTTCGTCGATGTGCGGGATGTCGCCGATGGCCTGATTCAAGCCGCCGAGCGAGGTCGCCCTGGCCAGCGCTACATATTCGCCAACCGCGAGTCTTCGTCGTTGGGCGAGGTGATCGCCGCCCTCGATACGCTCCGCCCTGGGCAGCGTCTGCCTGCGCGTGCGCCCAAGGTCTTGCTGCTGTCAGTCGCCATGCTGCAAATGTGGCGTGCACGCCTCACTGGCCAGCCAGCCGAATTGCTGCCCAGCCAGGTGCGCATGTTCCATGGTGTGCGCCAGCGTTATTGCATCGACAAGGCCGTCGAGGAGTTGGGCTACCGGCCGCGCCCGCCACAGGAGGCCCTCAGGCAGGCGTTCGAGTATCTGCTGACGCGCTGACCGCGGGCGCGAACTGCCGGTTTATCTGCGCCTGCAACTCGGTCAGGCGCTGTTCCTGAAGCTGCAAGGTCTGTATCTGGGCTTGCAGCTCCTGGCGCTTGGCTTCGATCCCCTGATTGGCGAGCGCCAGGGGAAATGGCGCGTCATGCCGCTTGGCGGCCAGCAGCTCGCTCATCTCCCCCAGCTTGAACCCCACCGCCTGGGCCGTGCGAATCATCTGCAGCAAGGTCAGGTGAAAAGGCGTGTAGCGTCGGTAACTGCCGAGACGCTGTGGGCTGATCAGCCCCATCTGTTCGTACAAACGAATGGCTTTGGGCGTACACCCCGACAACCTGGCCACTTCACCGATGTACATACGCCGTCCTGTCAACGCTCGATTGGGAGGCAGAAGCTTAATGGCTGCACGGGGCGCTGTCTTCAGATCAGGTGGAGGGCTTTCGTGAGTGGCTGCTATCGGCCAATAGCAGCCTTTTATGTCACCAGTAAAACTTGTGCTATTCACTCCCGCCAAAATCTTGCTTCTTGGGTAAAACTCGCCCTGAAAAATTATCAAAATGCCATTGAACGGATATCGGCATAGTAGATGCTTGAGCGGGAAATGTTTTCTAGTAGCCTATGAAAATTGACGCCATATATTTTTCCTCCAGAAACAGAAAGGGCAGACCCAAAACGCCTTTTTAGGAAAACAGCGGTATGCCTTGAAAGCCCCATGACTTGCATGGCGGCGATATCTTTATCGTTTGTTCCAAACTCTATGAATTGAGCCCAGTTTGCCCCCGCATCGTCCCCATATATTTCTTGCAAGCACTGATAGTAATGGCCGAAATAATTTTCAAAAACAAATCTAAGGTCGTGCTCTATGTTCGAAATAATATTATTTACAACGGCACTGATATGCTCTGGCTTTTTCGGATCAAGTGGAATCTTTTCCCGCTTGTAAAATATGGTCTGCTGAGTGGCAAGAGTGTTAAAGATTAGAGAACTGAGAGAGTCACCCATTATCCAACGGTGGATCAATCGCCTGAAGTATACGATGCTGCCGCGCTTGATTTTCTTTTCGTTCTCCTCGAAATTATAAATATCGAAAATGAAATTTAGCCTCTTATCTATTTCATCTATTGTTGGCCATTGCGATAGCTTTAGTGCTCCTCTGAATGCTTTGATTTTTTTGAAGGCAAAATTCTGCGTATCAAGATCAATGTATTGATTGCTTCTCGCAATATGGATTGGTATTTCTATACTTGCAACAGACTCAGAGGCCAATTTCACTGAGCGGCCATCAGTTTCGTCTTTGTAGAGATTATACAAAGGGGTCTCATAGCCAAAATTGCTTCGAATGCTATCCACTCTAAGGATGTCGGAAATCTTGGATGGCAAAGAAGAATTGGACGAGCCACTGTCAATTGTGGCAAGCACGCGCTCGATTTCTTTCTTGTTTTTCGGCAGTACAGTTGGGGTTAGAGTAATCTCTCTGCTTTTTTCATCAAGTATATTTAGATTCTTCCACTGACCGTCCTCATCTTTGATGCAAACGATATTTCCTGAGAGCTCTTTAGCTAGTCGTCCGGCGCGTCCTGCGAGATTCCAGAAATCAATAGGCTCTAAGTTTGACGTGCCTTTTTTGCTGGACATTACAAATATGGTTTTAGCTGGTAAATTTACACCCTCCAGCAATGTCGGCGTACAAAATAAGTAGCGAATTTCTCCGTCCCTAAAGAGTGATTCGATAAGGATTCTTATTGCCTGTGGCAATCCTCCAAAATGGAATGCAACCCCCAACTCCAGCATGTTTGCCAACTCATAATCCGGATGAATGTATTCTCGGATTTGCTGAGCAGCCTCTTTGATTAATTGAGAGCTGGGTGTGACCTTTTTTTCCAAAAGGTATTTGCTAAAGGCTCTTGCGCGGGTTAGTGTTTTCTCTACAGAGCCACCATAAATTATTTTTGGTGATTTTCCACCTACTCGAAGAAATAAATCATTGGCAGTTCGGTACTTGCTAAGCAAGTGGGTAGGAAGAGGGGACTTTATACCCTGATGATATTGGAAGATAGTTCGATCAAGCAGGTCGACCAAATATAGATGCTGACTAGTTGCACCTTCTTTTGTTTTGAATATATTTTTCTTATTGCGCCCGAATAGCTCAAGAAAGCTTTCTGGATTGGATACGTTTGGAGAGGAGAAATAGATGTGCAGGCCTTTATTTCTTTCAACTGCCTGCTCAATTGCCTGATAAGTTATAATACTTCTGTGATCATTCTTGGATGAGAGCTTTTGGGCCTCATCAACAAATAAATATCCGAAGGCATAATCTTGCGAGCTATTAATCAAGCTCAATAGTCGTTCAGGCGTAAGGATGAAGACAAAATTTTGATCTGGATCACTATTGAGTTCTGATAGTGCGTAGGAGCTGGTTGCCACCTGGAAATCATTGCCTTCTAGGTCGGCACCTAGTTTTTCTTTTATATCACTAAAAACCTGAGCGATGAGCGCGCGCGTGGGAACTAATACAACAATATCTGATTTTGGCGTATTTGCAATCATCCTCCTTATCATCTCTAGAATAACAAAAGACTTCCCCATGGACGTCGGGGCTGCAAAGCTGAAATTCTTACTTTCGGTGAGCTTAGAGAAAAGCTCAAACTGCTTGTCAGTAAAAAAATTCTCAGTGCCATATACTTTTTGAGCCGTTTTTCTTACGTGCGACTCAATTCGTCTATCCACCGGCAGCGCGCTATCAAGCTCTTTTTGCTTTCGTAGAAGACCTAGACTCGGCCACAATCCCAGCTTGTTGACTATCGCATTTGAATAGGCTCTGCTACGAGCGCTGCGACTATTAACTTCATAAACATTGCCAATGATTCTGTAGGCTAAATTTCGATCAGACTCATCTTTTGATGATGAAAGGATATCAGCGAAGCGTAGTAGATGAGTAAGCTCCTTTGCTGCTAGCGATGTCACCTCCTGATCAAAGGTGAAGGTGTCTTTCGCAAGCTGAGCTTTGTTAAATAGCTTCTGAAAATAGCTACTCTCATGTACGTCAGATACGAGCCTATTTATTAGAGGTTCTGCTTCCATACTAGGCCTCGGCTATCCGCTTAAGCAGTAATTTTCTTGTTTCGTCTATTTCAGTAAAGGGAACTATATATATGTAGAAGTTATACCCATGCAATTCATGTCGATCAATGGCGCTGAGCACATTTTCAAAAGAGTCTAAGGCTTGTTGCTTTACCCGCTCGTATAGCAACTCTCTATATTCTCGGTTGGGTAGCTTCTTTTCCTCACTGCTAACGGCAACTTCATACCCAACAAACGCGCCAAACGAATAGTCGGTATTCATATCCCCCCCCTCAGTGGGGAGAAGGACTTTTTTGAGAATCAAGTATTCGTCCTGAGTGACGGAAGTCTTGATTAACTGGGAGTCGATTAAGGTGGTTTCGAAGGCAAGCTTGCTGTCAGCAAATTTTTTTATTGACCGGAACGCATCGGATACGCCGTCGAGGAGCTGCTTGCGCATTTTAGATTCACCGAAAACAATCTTATGCTCGTTTTCGGAGAGACTGAGAAGATGTACGCCATCGGAGCCTTTGACGTAGTCATTTGACGCGGTTTTTATCTCTAGCTTGGACAGGAGTTTCGGCGCTTGTAAATGTGATTCTAGGAATGAGTAAAGTAGTATTTCCCCCAATTCACCATCATTCTGGACGTAGTCGCGCAACTTTTTTCTTGCCTCTACGAAAGCTTTACCACCATAGCTCCCCTCGTACTCGCTAAGTCGTGAGTTTGAAAGGGCATAGGTGATGATGATGTCGTAGAGCTCATTGACTAAATTGTCATAGACAAATCTATTGCTTCTAATATCCAAGATAAATACGTCTAAGACGCTGACACCTTGGCTACATTGCTTTCTTCCCAAATGACTAAACATGTTGAGAAATTTTTGACTTACTTTTACGCCCAAAGTCATGCCAAATCCTTTTTACACCCTGCCGCGATCTGGTTGAGGAGGGTGGATGCCTCATCTGCATTCTTAAGGCTTTCCAGTACTTCCTGGAAGGTAAAACGAGCAGCCTCCAGCGAGTGGGCCGGAACTCTTTTCGACCTTTGAGCCTTTGCGATGAGGGTACCTGAACGGTGTTATTTTGCCACTATCTCGGTCAAGTCACTTTGGGCTGCTCGTTGCTGGCTATAGCAGACTGCAATTGGGCGATAAGTCCCATTCGCGAGTGGCTACTTCTGGCCGATAGCTGCCGCTCCACACCTTGCCCTGCGCCCTCTCTCACGCTAGAGTCCGCCCTGTCACGGTCAATCCCGTGACCGGGTGTGGTAGCCCGATTCACACGAAGGCGCGGTAGCGCCATAGTCGAGAGCAGGCGCTTTTTTTGTGCCTGCTGTTTTCTCGCGCATTTATGGCGGGCCGTGTGAGGCAGGCTTCGGCCTGGCCGGCGTCCTTCGTGGGTCGGTCTACCACCCTTGCACGGTCCGCCTCCATATCGTGTGGTAGCGAATGGAACGCGGCTCCTTAAATCCACGAAGGAGCATATGGAGAATGCACTATCCCCCTTTTACCCAAGGGCTCCGCCCTGGGCTGCTGGCTGTTGTGCCGACTTCCGTTTTGGAGGTGCTGCATGACCAAGTCTGAATCCGTCGTTATCCCCTTTCCTTCACCACGCAATCCATTGCACAGCTTTGTCGCGGACGAATGCCCATTGCAGGCAGCAGCCGAATATCGGGCAGCTTTGCTGGCCAAGCTGTTGCGGCGAATGCCAGAGCCGGAGTTGGCGAGCGCCACCAATGCGCTGCTGAGCGAGTTGATCGTGCTTTACCGTCGGGCCATCGCTCAGGCATCCGGGAGGGCTGCCCATGATTGAGTTGCAGCGGTACCTTACTCACCTGCCTGCTCATGACGGGCAACCAGCTGCCGACTTCGGTTGGAGCGCAGATTGCCAGGCGAGCTTTGGCCACGGCGTGCAAACCGCGCAGGCCTGGCTGGATGACGCCAACAGCGGCTGGCTATGGGCCAATCTGCTGCTGGAGCGCCAGCTGTACCCGCCAGGTGCTCAGCGCCATGCCTTCGAGCTGGGCTTTCTCAGCCGTATCCACCAGCGTCTGTGCTCCCCCTTGGGTGGCGATCACAGGGCAAAGCGCACGGAGTTCAAGCTGTAGGCAAGCGGCGTGGTGCCTGTGCGCTTGCAGTTTGCTCTCGCACAGGCACCAGCCATCCACCTCCGTGGCACACCTGGAAATGGTAAGACCCTATCAGAGGGCGATCCCGTCAACATAAAAGCCGCGAGGTAGAACCGTGAAGTACATCATTGAAGCTTTTGACAAAGAAACTGAACTTCTAGCCTTTGAGATTGCTCTTCCTGATGGTTGCGATGCTCAGCTAGCAGCAATTATGGGTTGGTCAACACCTCAACGCGGCGATGAGGGATATAACCTTAGTGCCGAGCAGATGGTTGCAATTGAGAAATTAGCGGGCAGGCACTTCCACGAAGAAAACTATATTTTTCAGCTCACATGCAATACAGATTAAAGTTATTAGATAGCAACTGAAGCCACCCACCTTCAGAATAAGTTGAAGAAGCCTCAACTGGCGCACCATCCGTAACTAAGGAGCGGAGAATGGAAGGCTGTTTATAGGTTTCAGAAAATAAGTCAGCAGACCATTAAAGTACTGGCATGAAGAGTTTTGCCCGGGAGCCCGCCCTTGACTAAGCAAGTAGGGTGGACTCAGGAGCGCCAGCGAACAGTCCACCAACAGAGTAAAAGATGCACTACTTCGCGCCACGGATCGCCATACGACAATACGTAGCGTTGTGTGCAGGCCATTCAGCGGTGCGCACAGCGCACCCTACGGTCGTACTGAGCGTTAGGGGGTTGGCATGCTGCCGGACGCCCTGGTTTAGAGCCAGCGCCTTACCGTGCGGCAGTACTGTTCGAAATCGTTGCCGAAGAGGTTGGCCAGGGCACGTTCCTCCGAACGGATCTGAAAGCGGTTCATGAACAGCACGAAGCCCAGCACGCCCAACACTGAAACCGGCGAAGCCAGCAGAATCGACCAGGCCAGCAAGACCGTCGCGAAGCCCAGGTACATGGGGTTGCGCGTGTAACGATAGATGCCCGAGCTGACCAGTGCCGAAGCCGTTTCTGGTTGCAACGGGTTGACCGTGGTGCTGGCATGGCGGAAGGAAGCAACACCTGCCAGGCAGATGAATACGCCCGCCAGCAAGACCGCCAGCGCGAGGCCTACACGCCACTCGATAGGCAGCACCCCGGGTAGAAGATAGGCGGCAAGCCACATCAGCAAGCCGAACAGAACCGCGACCAATACGGGGGGTATGCGATTTTCCAGTACGTCCATGACGTCATGTCCTTGTTTGGCTACTTCGTTGCCGACCATCTGCTGCAGCGGCTCAGGTTTGGGCGCATGCTCTCACCTGACTCGCAGTTTACGACCCGTGCTTGCAGAAGATGATGAGGGCTGTAGTTACTACAGGGTCAAGCGCCATACGCACGACTCCGAGCAGCGTGCTCTAGCGAAACCTAGGCATCTGTCTTGTCAGCATCAATGACTCGGTCTCTCTGCAACACGCGGCTAAACGCCCCGCGAGCTATAGCCCCGAGCGAGACAGGCGAGCATGAGCAAATGGACCGGATAAGAAGAAATAGCGCCAGCACGTGACCGGCCAGATGCCGGCAAGTCCATAGCGGACTTGATCGGCACCTTGGCAATCATCTCCGCCTGGTTTTACGAGATACCTTGGCCGGCATCATCGGAATGATGTTGAGCAACATGAGCATTGCAACGACGAGAAAGAATGGCGCTCCGGCAGCATCGAACATCGTGATGCTGATTATCCACCCGAGAAACGACGCCCCCGCGATCATCAAGCGATGACGGATCGTAACCCTCTTGTTGAACGCTTCCAGCTTCTCCATCCACGCCATTGTCACCCTCCCTTGTCGATTAGCGGCGCAGGATATCACCCTCTCTCCGATGCAGAGGCGTGGGCTGTTTAGCTATTTCCCGGATAGGTGTCAGGAAAGATTCCCTGCGCAGCAAGCTGGCTGTCGTATGCATCAACCACCAGTTGCTTGGCTTCTTGATGGAGATAAAGCTGGTCATCGTAGATGAAGGCTAGCTCTCCCCAGAAATGGTGAACCGTAGACAAGGCCACGACATTGCCATGCCGGTCTATCCGGGCCTGCTCCCTCACCTCGCTCAACTTGCTGCGAGTGCTCATCCTCCCGCCCGCAATACCGGCAACCCCGTGTTCCAAAACATGGACGAGTATCTTCCAAGTGGGGTCATCGTCTTCGAAGATTTTGATCATGCTGCCTCCTTGTATTTCACAATCCATAACACTCATCACGAATCGGTGACGGATAGTCACCCTCTTGTTAAACGCTTCCAACGCTGCGGCTCATCGAATGCGACATGACTCACGCCAAGCCACCGCGGTGCGGCAGAATTCAATGTCATTAGACGTCACGCGGCGCGATGGCACGCAGGCACAGGGGCCGCTAAGAGTTGCCCGAACCATCGAATGGCGGCACTACCGCTTCACCTCAGTAAGTAGGGTGGACCGGAGCGCCGGCCGCTCGTAGCGCCAGCGAACAGTCCACCAACCCAACAATAAGACGTACTGCTGCGCGAACGAATCGCCGCTCGGTACGCCCTGTAACTTCCACAATGGCTGAAGTTGCAGGTGCCAAGTGATACCATTGCGCGCTTCGACACCGCGCTGAGCACCACCTGGCCCCGGCGTCACGATGCCCGACACTCCCACCCATGCCTCACCAGCCTTAGCGGCTCGTCTGCCGGCAGGGTCGTAGCGTTCACTCATATGCGCAGGTTGGTCTTCCTCGGTTCGGGCCGGGCTGCAAGGCTCGAAAGCGGTATCCCCCTTTAAACAGCGCACCTCAAGTTACTGATAGGTAAGTCCTTTGATTTCCACCGCTAACATCACCATGCAGTTCGGCGCCAAGCCGCTGTTCGAGAACGTTTCCGTGAAGTTCAACAACGGCAACCGTTACGGTCTGATCGGCGCCAACGGCTGCGGCAAGTCGACCTTCATGAAAATTCTTGGCGGCGACCTCGAGCCCTCCGGTGGCCAGGTGATGCTCGAGCCGAACGTGCGTCTGGGCAAGCTGCGCCAGGATCAGTTCGCCTATGAAGAATTCAACGTGATCGACACCGTGATCATGGGTCACGAGGAGCTGTGGAAGGTCAAGGCCGAACGTGATCGTATCTACTCGCTGCCGGAAATGAGCGAAGAAGACGGCATGAAGGTGGGCGAGCTCGAAGGCGAGTTCGCCGAGATGGACGGCTACACCGCCGAGTCCCGCGCTGGCGAGCTGTTGCTCGGTCTGGGCATTCCGCTGGAGCAGCATTTCGGCCCGATGAGCGAAGTCGCTCCCGGCTGGAAACTGCGCGTGCTGCTGGCCCAGGCGCTGTTCTCCGATCCGGACGTGCTGCTGCTCGACGAACCGACCAACCACCTGGACATCAACACCATCCGCTGGCTGGAAACGATCCTCACGGCGCGTAACAGCACCATGATCATCATTTCCCACGACCGTCACTTTCTGAACTCGGTCTGCACCCACATGGCGGATCTGGATTACGGCGAGCTGCGTCTGTTCCCAGGCAACTACGACGAGTACATGACGGCCGCGACCCAGTCGCGCGAGCAATTGCTGGCCGACAACGCCAAGAAGAAGGCACAGATTTCCGAGCTGCAGAGCTTCGTCAGCCGCTTCTCGGCCAACGCCTCGAAAGCCAAGCAGGCCACCAGCCGCGCCAAGCAGATCGACAAGATCCAGCTGGCCGAGGTCAAGCCGTCGAGCCGCGTCAGCCCGTTCATCCGCTTCGAGCAGACCAAGAAACTGCACCGTCAGGCCGTGACCATCGAGAAGGTGTCTAAGGCCTTCGACGACAAGGTGCTGTTCAAGAACTTCAGCTTCACCGTAGAAGCCGGCGAGCGCGTAGCGATCATCGGCCCCAACGGTATCGGCAAGACCACCCTGCTGCGTACCCTGGTCGGCGAACTGGCCCCGGATGCCGGCTCGGTGAAATGGACGGAGAGCGCTGAGGTGGGCTACTACGCGCAGGATCACGCCCACGATTTCGAAGATGACGTGACCCTGTTCGACTGGATGGGTCAGTGGACGACTGGCGAGCAGGTGATCCGCGGTACCCTCGGGCGCATGCTGTTCTCCAACGACGAGATCCTCAAGTCGGTCAAGGTCATCTCCGGTGGTGAGCAAGGCCGCATGCTGTTCGGCAAGCTGATCCTGCAGAAGCCCAACGTGCTGGTGATGGACGAACCGACCAACCACCTGGATATGGAGTCGATCGAGGCGCTCAACCTGGCGCTGGAGAACTACCCGGGCACGCTGATCTTCGTCAGTCATGACCGCGAGTTCGTCGGCTCCCTGGCCACACGCATCATCGAACTGTCGGATAACGGCGTGACCGACTTCAGCGGCACCTACGACGACTACCTGCGCAGCCAGGGCATCATCGTCTGATACCTGCCGCACAATGAAAAAGCCCGCTTTCGCGGGCTTTTTCGTTTCAGGCGTCAGCTCAGGCTTTGGCGAACAGCTCGCTGATACGCTGCGCTGCGCCTTTCATGGCCTCTGCACGCGGCTCTTCGCCATAGGCCAGACCTTCTGCGCGAACGATCTCGATATCGTCGATGCCGACGAAGTTCAGAATGCGCACCAGATAGTCTTCATGCGCTTGGCCGGAGGGCTGGCCCGCGTGAATGCCGCCAGCGCTGGAAGCGATGACCACGGTCTTGCCCCCTGCCAGCCCGACCGGGCCATTCTCGGTGTATTTGAAGGTTTTGCCGGCGACGGCGATGCGGTCGATCCAGGCCTTCAATTGACTCGCAATGGCGAAGTTGTACATCGGCGCACCAATGACAATGGCATCGGCAGCGAGAAATTCTTCCACGGTACGCTCAGCCAGCTCAGCCTCGTGCTTCTGCGCGGCGTCACGCAGTTCGGCCGGGGTGCCTGCAGCCACCAGGCTGGCGGCGGACAGATGGCTCAGCGCATCACTGGCCAGATCGCGGTAAGTCACTTGAACATCGGACTCGGCAGCGCGCCAGGCCTTGACCACATCACGGCTGAGCTGACGGGAAGCGGACGCATCACCCAGGATGCTGGAATCGAGGTGCAGCAGTTTCATTAGGCTCTCCAGAGGGGCATGCGCCGTGGCGACGCGAAGGAGGCAGATGCTACCCATGGAGCCAATAGCCGATAAGATGGCAAAAATGTGATGGTTCGTCCCACTGATAGGACACTGACATGCATGACCTCAACGATCTTTTCTATTTCGCCAAGGTGGTGGAAGCCGGTGGTTTCGCCGCAGCCGGTCGCGCACTGGGCATTCCCAAATCGCGCCTGTCACGGCGTATCGCCGAGCTGGAGCAACGTCTCGGCGCACGCCTGCTGCAACGCTCGACGCGCAAACTGGCACTGACCGATATCGGCGAGCGTTACCTGCGCCATTGCCAGGCCATGTTGCTGGAGGCCGAACAGGCCGAAGAGACCGTGGCCAACCTGACCAGCGAGCCGCGCGGTCGAGTACGTTTCTCCACGCCGCCTGGCGTGGCCTTGCTGCCCGGCCTGATCAACGAGTTCCTCGCACGCTACCCCAAGGTGCAGCTGGAAGTCGTGCAGACCACTCGCCGCATCGACCTGCTGAACGAAGCCATCGACGTCGCTCTGCGCGTGCGCAATGTCGATGATGAGGAACCGGGGCTGATCACTCGCCGTCTGCTGCCGGCCCGCGCCCATGTGGTGGCACGGCCGGATCTGGTCGCTGGGCTACGCCTCGAACAACCTGAGGATCTGCAGCAGTTGCCGGCTCTGGGCGCCATCGGTGCTGACCGGCGCATCCACCTGCGTTTTTGTCACGCCGCGTCCCAGGAGCTTCGTGAGATCGCCCTGGAGGCACGCCTGGCCGTCGACGACTTCCCCATGCGCAAGTCGGCAGCACTTGCAGGTGTAGGTATCACCCTGCTGCCCACCACGCATTGCCACGAGGAATTGGCCGATGGCCGGCTGATCGCCCTGCTGCCGGAGTGGACGGTGCCGCAAGGCCACATCCAGCTTGCCTATACCCACAGGCGCGGCATGTCGCCGGCAGTCCGCGCCTGGATCGAACTCCTGAGCGACGCCTTCAGCCGCTGGAGCTTCCCGCTATGACTCAGATGCGGAACTGACGCACCAGCGCCCCGAGGCGATCACCGAGGCCCGCCAGGCTGCGGGCAGTCTGCGCACCACGCTCGGTTTCGTCGGCAACACTGTCTACGGCAACGGCGATCTGATGCACGCTGCGGTTGATCTCCTCGGCCACCGCCGTCTGCTCCTCGGCGGCGCTAGCGATCTGTGCGTTCATCGCGTTGATGGTGGCGATCAACTGGGCGATGGCATCCAGCGACTCGCCCGCCTTGTTGGCCTGCTCACTGGTCAGCTCGCCGGCATCACTGGAACGCCGCATCGAAGTTACCGACTGCTGCGTGCCCTGCTGCAGGCGGTCGATCATGCCCTGGATTTCCTGAGTGCTCTGCTGGGTGCGGCTGGCCAGCGCACGCACTTCATCGGCGACCACGGCAAAACCTCGTCCGGCCTCGCCAGCACGCGCCGCCTCGATGGCGGCGTTGAGCGCCAGCAGGTTGGTCTGCTCGGCGATGGAACGGATCACATCGAGCACGCTGACGATGGACTGCACGTCCTGTTGCAGGCTGTCGAGCGACGCGCCGCTGCTGCGGATGTCATCCACCAGCGAGTGAATGCGCTGGATGCTGCCATCGACCACACTCTTCGCGGCCTGCCCCTCGCGGTCGGTCTGCTGCGCGGCCTCGGCGGCGTTCTGCGCGCTCTTGGCTACCTCATGCGCCGCAGCCGACATTTCGTTGATCGCCGTGGCCACCTGATCGGTTTCATGGCGCTGTTGCGCCATGGCCTGTTCGGAACGCTGCGCCTGCTCCGAAACCTGGCTGACCAGCTCCGTGAGCTGCCCGGTCATCTCGACGATCTGCCGTACCAGGCCATGCACCTTCTCGACGAAGCGGTTGAACGAGCCAGCCAGTTGTCCCAGCTCGTCCTGACTGGTGATCGGCAGACGGCGGGTCAGGTCGCCCTCACCGGCCGCGATATCGTCGAGGTTGGCTTTGATCTGTTGCAGCGGGCGCAGGAAGGCGTTGCCCAACCAGACACCGATCACACCGAACACCAGCAGTAGAATCGCTGCGACTACCACGATGCTGGTGATGATGGTGCCAATGCGTCGATCGATCTCGGCCTGCACCTCGCTGATGCGCGCTTCGACACCGTCAAGGTTCAGCGCAGTGCCGAGGGCCATGTCCCACTTCGGCAGGTAGTAGCTGTAAGCGAGCTTGGGTACCTGCACGGACTCGTTGCCCGGCAGCGGCGAGGAGTAGTTGACGAAGTAGGTGTTGTTCTTCGCCACGTTGACCAGCTCACGGTTGATGTAGACGCCATTGGAGTCGCGTCGGTCGACAAGGCTCTTGCCGACATCCACCGGGCTATCGCCACGGAACAGGCGCACCACGTTGGAGTCGTGGCCGAAGAAGTAGCCGTCGGCACCGTATTTGATCTTGGAGAGGATGGCGATGGCCTGTTCACGACTGGCCATGTCGCCTTGTGCCGCACCATCATAGAGGCCCTTTACCGAGCCCATGGCAATCTGGATGTAGTGCTCCAGCTCGCTGCGTTTTTCCTGCAGCAGACGTTCACGCGTCTCGGCCACCTCGTCCGCGGCCAGGCTCTGCAGCACCCTCGCCGCCGTGCCGCTTAGCACCAGCGCGAAGAGGATCACGGGAACCAGCGCAAGCAGTATTACTTTGGCTTTCAATGTCAGGCGCATTTCTTGTTGTCCTTGTAAGCAGAGCCGCAACAAAACGGGGCTACCGGTATATCGGCAGCCCCGTGAAGGAATTAAACGACCACAAGCGCCGCAAAACACTTCCGGAAGAAGTTTTGACGTCGCTCGCGACGGCCCGGAGGGTGGCCGCCAAGGATGGCGGGCCACAAAACAGAGCCGGCGCAGGCACACCTTTACAGGATCATAGCGGCGGCCCAGCCGAACGCCAGCAGCGGCAGGTTGTAGTGCAGGAAGGTAGGCACCACGCTGTCCCAGATGTGATTGTGCTGGCCATCGACGTTCAGGCCCGAGGTTGGGCCGAGGGTGGAGTCGGAGGCTGGCGAACCGGCATCGCCAATGGCGCCGGCAGTGCCGACGATGCATACCGTGGCCAGCGGGCTGAAACCCAGTTGCACGCACAGCGGCACGAAGATCGCGGCAATGATCGGTACCGTGGAGAACGAAGAGCCGATGCCCATGGTCACCAGCAGACCGACCAGGAGCATCATCAGCACGCCCAGGCCACGGCTGTCGCCGATCCACTCGGCGGAGGCGTCCACCAGGCTCTTCACTTCACCGGTGGCGGTCATCACTTCGGCGAAACCTTGGGCGGAAATCATGATGAAACCAATCATGGCCATCATCTTCATGCCTTCGGTGAACAGGTCATCGGCTTCTTTCCAACGCACCACACCCGACACGGTGAAGATCACGAACCCCAGCAGCGCGCCGACGATCATCGAGTCCAGCCACAATTGCACGACGAAGGCCACCGCCACGGCCACCCCAGCGACGATAAGCGTCTTGGGGTTGTATTGAGCCGTCACGCGCTCGGCTTGCTCGATCTTCTCCAGGTCATAGACGCGCTTCTTGCGGTAGCTGAAGAACACCGCGACCAGCAGGCCGAAGAACATGCCAAGTGCCGGGATCAGCATGGCTTCGGTGACGTTGACACCGCTGACATCCACGCCGCCCTTGGCCACGTTGGCCAACAGGATGTTGTTGAGGAAGATGTTGCCGAAGCCGACCGGCAGAAACATGTAGGGCGTGATCAGACCGAAGGTGATGACGCAGGCGATCAGGCGCCGGTCGATCTGCAGTTTGGTCAGCACGTAGAGCAGCGGCGGTACCAGCAACGGGATGAAGGCGATGTGGATCGGCAGGACGTTCTGCGACGCCACCGAAACCGCCAGCAGCAGGCAGATCAGCAGCCACTTGACGCCATCGGCACCGGCCCCGCTCTGCTGACGACCGACCAGAGCCAGGGCCTTGTCGGCCAAGGCATGGGCCAGGCCAGACTTGGCGATGGCCACGGCAAAGGCACCGAGCAACGCGTAGGACAGCGCCACCGTGGCACCTGCTCCCAGGCCTTTGTTGAAGGCAGCCAGCGAGCCGTCCATGCCCAGACCACCGATCAGGCCACCGGCCAGCGCGCCGATGATCAGCGCTACCACCACGTGAATGCGGCACAAACTGAGCACCAGCATGATACCGACCGCGGCTATTACTGCGTTCATAAAAGCGTTCCACCTTCAGAGCTATCGAACCGGTGCAAACAATTACCGGAGAGGTTTGCGGCGCCACTACACAGCGGCCGAGGGCTACTGCCAGCGGGTAGCAGCCACAAAAAGCCGCGTACTCTGCCGGATGCAGAGTGGGATGTCAAAAACGACATCGTGCAGAATTTCAATCAAAATGTGCATAATATTGACCTCCATCAGGCGCTGATCAAGAAAGCCGCCAGCCAACCGATAACCCTCTGTAGCTCGCCATAGAAAGGAACGCACCATGCTGTTCAGCCGCCTTTCGATCCAGTTGAAGATCACCCTGCTCGCCGGCCTTTGCCTGCTGGCCATCGTCACACTGCTGGTGGGCGCATCGCAGTATCAGTCCAGCCACAGCGCCGGCCTGGTTCGAGCTGCCAGCTCGAGCATGCTGGAGGAAAGTGCCAAGTTGCGCCTGAAGGCACGCGGCGAATTGCAGGCGATCCGCATCCAGCGCTATTTCATGGATGCCTATCAGTACGGCAAGGGTTTCTCGCGGCAGATCCTGTTTCTGCGCGAACAGGCGGAAAAGCGCTTTCTCGATGCCTTCGACCTGCGTGAAGACCTGAATCGCCAGGTGCGCAGCAGCCTGGAGGCCAACACTTCCCTGCTCGGCCTGTACCTGGTGTTCGAAGCCAATGCTCTGGATGGCAAGGACGAACTCTTCGCCGATCAGCCGGAGCTGGGCAGTAACGAGGCTGGCCGTTTCGCCCTGTACTGGGCACAGCCTACAGTCGGCCAACTGGAGGCCGAGGTGATGAGCGAACAATTGCTCGGCGACACCACCCCCGGCGACAACGGCATCGCTTACAACGCGTGGTACACCTGCCCTCGCGAAACCCGCCAGCCTTGCGTGCTGGAACCCTATTACGACGAGGTCAACGGCCAGAAAACGCTGATGACCAGCATCGCCTTCCCCCTGGAACTCGATGGCAAGATCATCGGCGTCATGGGCGTGGACATCAGCCTGGCCAGCCTGCAGCAGATCAGCCAGGAGGCCAATCGTGAGCTGTATGACGGCCAGGGTCATATCAGCATCTTCAGCCCCAGTGCTTTGCTCGCCGGGCATAGCCGCGATGGCAGCCTGCTCAGCCTACCCGTCGAGCGCGCCTTTCCCGATAATGCCAGCGAACTGCGCGGCCTGATCCAGAGTGGCGCCGACGCGGAACTCAATCACGGCGAGATGCTGCGCGAGCTCAGCCCCTTCAAGCCGATTCCCGAAGCCAAACCCTGGACGGTTCTGTTGGAGGTACCTCAGGCAGTACTGCTGGAGCGTGCCAACGTGCTCGGCGCGCAACTGGACGAACGCCGCGCCAGCGACAGCCTCACCGCCCTGTTGCTGGGCCTGGTCGCAGTCATCGTTGGCTTGGTGCTGATGTGGCTGACCGCACGCGGCGTGACCCGCCCCATTCTCGGCGTGGCCGCCATGCTCAAGGACATCGCCAGCGGTGAAGGCGACCTGACACGCCGCCTGCAGTACGCCAGACAGGATGAGCTGGGCGAGCTGGCCGGCTGGTTCAACCGTTTCCTCGACAAGCTGCAACCGATCATCGCCGACGTGAAGAACAGCGTGCTCGACGCCCGTGGCACCGCCGACCAGTCGGCGGCGATCGCCAGCCAGACCAGCGCCGGCATGCAGCAGCAATACCGCGAAGTCGATCAGGTGGCCACCGCCTTCCAGGAAATGAGCGCCACTGCGCAAGACGTCGCACACAACGCCGCGCAGGCTGCCGAAGCGGCGCGCAATGCCGACCAGGCCAGCCATGAAGGCTTGCAGGTAATCGCTACGACCACCAACACCATCGAACTGTTGGCCAACGAAATGAACGTGGCCATGCAGGAGGTCGAAGGCCTGGCCAGCAGCAGCGAACAGATTGGTTCAGTGCTCGAAGTGATTCGCTCCATCGCCGAGCAGACCAACCTGCTGGCGCTCAACGCCGCCATCGAAGCAGCCCGCGCTGGTGAGGCCGGCCGCGGTTTCGCCGTGGTCGCGGACGAAGTGCGCAACCTGGCCAAACGCACCCAGGATTCGGTCGAGGAAATCCGCCAGGTGATCGAGGGCTTGCAAAGCGGCACCCGCGAAGTGGTCAGCACCATGCACAGCAGCCATCGCCAGGCTCAGGGCAGCGTCGAGCAGGTGCAACTCGCCGTGGCCGCACTACAGCGCATCAGCCAGGCGGTCAGCACCATCACCGACATGAACCTGCAGATCGCCAGCGCCGCCGAGGAGCAGAGCTCGGTAGCCGAGGAGATCAACCGCAATGTCGCCTCGATTCGCGACGTTACTGAGTCCATCAGCAGCCAGGCCGAGGAGTCCGCACAGGTCAGCCAGAACCTCAACCGCCTGGCCAACCACCAGCAGAGCCTGATGGATCAATTCCGCGTGTAACGCCAATTAGTAGGGTGCGCCGTGCGCCCCCCCCCCAAAACTACTGATTGACGGAGCAGCCTCGCGCCTGACGCCAAACAACTGCTTTTCTGGCGGCTGCACCCTTGCCGCGCAGGTAGGTGTTCGCCTAGCCTGCGCCTTCATTTTTCAGGGGAAGCAGCATGCTCAATATCGCCTTGGTCGCCGGCTCCAGCCGCAACAACAGCCAATCGGGAAAGGTCGCGCGCTTTCTTCGCCAGCGCCTGATCGAACAAGGCCACACCACACAGGATCACAGCGACATCATCGATCTCGGCCTGGCGCCATTGCCGCTGTGGCCAGCCGAAGACAACGGCCCCTGGGAGCTCTACCGCCAGCAGTTGGCTACAGCCGATGCGGTGATCATCATCGCGCCGGAGTGGAACGGTATGGCCTGCCCGGCGATCAAGAACTTCTTCATCTACGCCAGCAAGGCCGAACTGGCACACAAGCCCGGCTTGTTGGTAGGCGTATCCTCCGGTGTCGGCGGCGCCTACCCGATCAGCGAACTTCGCGCTTCCAGCTACAAGAACTGCCGCCTGTGCTACCTGCCCGAGCACCTGATCGTGCGCCAGGTAGAGAAAGTGCTGAACGTACCGCAGCCAGTGGACGAAGCCGACGAGCGCATTCGCGACCGCAGCGATTACGCCCTCGACATACTGGTGCGCTACGCTCACGCCCTTAAACCGGTGCGCGCCGCCATCGGTTTCGAAAACCCGGCATTCGCCAATGGCATGTAAGAGATAGTCCCTTAGGGTGGGTTAGCGGCATTGAGCACGGCTCTTGTAGGCGCGTGCCGCGTAACCCTCCGGTGCTGGATTGCCTGGCGCGATGCTATGAGCTCGGCCTCGGTTCAGCGCCGCGGTAAACTCACCACCACTCTCAATCCACCCAACGGGCTGTCCTGCAACTCGATTCGGCCACTCCAGGCCTCGATGATGTCGCGCACGATACCAAGGCCCAGCCCGTGCCCCGCCACCTGCTCGTCCAGGCGCGTGCCACGCCCGAGCACGGCCTCACGACGCTCGGCATCGATGCCAGGGCCGTCGTCATCGACAGACAGACGATAGCCTGCGGCACTCTCCTCGACCGTCAACTGCACCTTCTGCTCGGCCCATTTGCAGGCGTTGTCCAGCAGGTTGCCAAGCAGCTCCAGCAGATCTTCGCGATCACGTGGCAGCACCAGCCCTTCAGGCGCCTGCCATTCCAGCTTCAGGCCGCGGTCATGAATCATCGCCAGGGTATCGAACAAACCTGGCAACTCCTGCGCGCAGTCGAATCGTGCTCCCGGCAGCGCCTCGCCGGCCAGGCGTGCGCGCCCCAGCTCGCGACTGAGGCGCTGCTCGATCTGCTCCAGTTGCTCGCGCATGCTGACGCGCAGCGCGGGATGTGCCGCCAGTTCCTCACGTCCAGACAGGCTGATCAACACCGCCAGCGGCGTCTTCAGCGCATGTCCCAGGTTGCCCAGGGCGTTACGTGAACGCTTCAAGGTGTCCTCGGTGTGAGCCAGCAGGTGATTGATCTGCGCCACCAGCGACTCCAGCTCCTCCGGAACTTCGGCGTCCAGATCGGTACGACGGCCTTGCTGCAACTGCACGATCTGCTGGCGCACCTGCTCCAGCGGTCGCAAAGCGCGGCGCACGGTATAACGCTGTGCGACGAGAATCAGCAGCAGCGCGGCACCACCCAGCCCCAGCCCCAGCCACTGCATACGGCGGAAGCTCTGCAAGATCGGCTGGTAATCCTGTGCCACGCTGATCGACAGGTTTTCACCATAGCGGCGGTAGTCAGCGCGGTAGATCAGCAATCGTTGCCCCTGCGGGCCATCACCCAGTTCCGTCTGCATACCCAGGCCATCGGGCTTGAGCAATTCACGATCCCATAGCGAACGCGAACGCCAGCTGCGGTCGGAAAAGTCGATACGGAAGTAATGACCGGAAAACTGCCGTTGGAATGATGGATCGAGACGCCGTTCATCCAGCTGCAGGCCGGCCGGCCCACGCACCAGCGCCGCCAGCAAGCCCTGCGCTTCGTCGCGCAAGTCTTCTTCCAGGTAGGCACGCAGGCCACGATCAAAAACCCACAGACTGGCTTGCGCGAGAACCAGTCCAACCAGCAGCAGCGTGCCGGCAAGGCCAAGGCCGAGCCGGCGCTGAATGGACCTCAACCCTGCTCTCCGGTAAAGCGGTAGCCCTGCCCACGGCGGGTCTCGATCACATTGCGCCCGAGCTTGCCACGCAGGCGATTGACGTGCACTTCGATGACGTTGGAATCACGCTCGGTCTCACCGTCGTAGAGGTGATCGGCCAGGTGGCTCTTGGACAGGATCTGCCCTGGGTGCAGCATGAAATAACGCAGCAAGCGAAATTCGGCGGCGGTCAGGTCGATGGCCTCGCCGCCCGCCGTTACGCATTGGCGGCTCTCATCCAGCTGCAGGCCAGCGGCTTCCAGTTGTGGCTGATTGGCCAAGCCATGCGCACGGCGCAGCAGCGCCTGAATGCGTAAAGCCAGCTCCTCCGGGTGGAAGGGTTTGGTCAGGTAATCATCGGCGCCGGCCTTGAGCCCTTCAATGCGCTCGGCCCAGGAGCCACGCGCGGTCAGCACCAGAACCGGGGTAGCCAGGCCACCAGCGCGCCATTCCTGCAGCACCTCCAGGCCTGGTTTGCCCGGCAGGCCGAGGTCGAGAATGATCAGGTCATAAGGCTCGCTGGCCCCCTGATAGGCAGCGTCACGGCCATCTGCCAGCCAGTCCACGGCATAACCTTGGCGACTCAGACTGGCCGTCAGCTCATCGGCCAAGGGTACATGATCTTCCACCAGCAACAGGCGCATCAGTCGTCTTCCTCGTCCTTCAGAATCTTGCCGTCGCGGGCATCCAGCTCGAGCTCACGCACCACACCTGAGGTGGTCAGGATTTCCACCTCGTAGACCAGCACACCATCCTCTTCCTCCAGCTCGGCTTCCAACAGCGTGGAACCGGGGTAAGCCTTGCCAATGTGCTGCATCAATTGCTCGAAGGGCATGATGATACCCTCACGCCGCAGGCGCAGCGCCTCGTCCTGATCGAGATCACGGGCGAAGCCCGGTGCGGCAGCAAAACCGCAACTCAGGCTCAACAGCAGCAGAGCGGCACTACGCAAGTTCATCAATCGTCCTGGTGGTTCTTCAGAATTTCACCGGTGCTGGCATCCAGTTCCAGATCCCACTGTACGCCTTGAGCGTCACGCAGTTCGATCTGGTAGATGTAGCGGCCGTACTCGTCTTCGAGCTCGGTTTCCTCGATGCGGGCCCCCGGATGTTGAGCCAGGGCTGCTTCGTTGAGCTGCTCGAAGGATTTGATGGTTCCAGCATCACGCAGCCGCAGGGCTTCATCCGGCCCCAGGTCACGCGCCTGGGCAATGGTAGCGGCACTGACGAGGGTGGCAAGCGTCGCAAGGCTGATCAATCGTTTCATGGGTTTCTCCAGCAGTGAATCCGTGCCTGCCACTCTAGGCCCTGGCACTTAATCCAAACTGAATTCGGCCGCATCATTCACCTCATGAAGTTGCTTGGCCTGCTCGCCCACGCCTCTATAATCGCCAGCTTGCATAACGGAGGCATTGATGAGCGCGATCCATATCAAGTCCCCTGCCCTGACCATCAAGGCTGGCCCTCGGGCATTGGCGCGAATTCGTCAAAACGGTTTGAGCCCTGCGGATGTCGGCATCCTGCCTGGCGCTGCAGGCGGGCCAAAGGGCATTGGCATCCAGGGGCTGGACTTGGCACTGTTCGGCGACTGGCTACTGCGCGCCCCACGCGAACGCGCTCTGATCGGCGCCTCCATCGGCTCCTGGCGTTTCGCCAGTGCCTGCCTACCAGATCCGGCCGCCGGCATCCGTCGGCTTGGCGAGCTCTACACCTCTCAACGCTTCGCCAAAGGCGTGAGCATGGCCGCTGTGTCAGGCAGTTGCCGGCAGATGCTCAATGAGCTGCTCGCCGATCAGGATGCCGCCATCATCACCAACCCACACTATCGCCTGCATATCGTCGTGGTGAAGAGCCATGGCCTGCTGCAGCACGATCATCGTGGCAAACTGAGCCTGGGCCTGTCCTCCGTCATCGGCAATAACCTACTGGCCAGACAACGCCTGGGACGCCACTTCGACCGAGTGATCCTGCACGATGCCCGGCAAGCCCCGCCGCTCGCGCAGCTCAGCGACTTTCGCTCGCACTTTCATGCCCTGACAGCGGAGAACCTGCGCCATGCGCTACTGGCTTCGGGTTCGATTCCCATGGTGATGGAGGCGATTCGCGAGATTCCCGGCCTGGAACCTGGCGCTTATCGTGATGGCGGCCTGCTCGATTATCACCTCGACCTGCCCTATGACGGTGAGGACATCGTGCTCTATCCGCACTTCACCGATCGCGTGATCCCCGGCTGGTTCGACAAGAGCATGCCCTGGCGTCGTGGTGACCGCACACGCCTGCAGAATGCCCTGTTGCTCGCGCCTTCGCGTGACTACCTGGCGCGCCTGCCACACGGCAAGCTGCCGGATCGCACCGACTTCAAACGCTATCTGGGCAATGACGAAGGACGCGAGCGTTACTGGCGTCAGGCCATGGCCGAAAGCGTGCGGCTAGGCGATGAGTTTCTCGAGTTGGTCGAAAGCGGCCGTCTGGCCGAACGCCTGCAACCGCTTTGATGATTGCGGCCTGTGTCGTCCAGTAATCTGCGTAGATCAGGGAGGATCGATGAAGCTTGCAGTAGCAATCATCCACGGTATTGGTAACCAGCTCGATAGCTGCGATCACGAAGGTCAGCACCAGTTCGCGCAGCGCCTGATTCAGGGCCTGCGCCTGCAACTCGGCGAGGACGCGCAGCAGGTCGCATTCCAGAGCCTGTATTGGGCCAGCGTGCTGGATAAACGTGAAGAGGCCTATCTTGCCAAGCTTGCCCACGCACCCGTTACCTGGCGATGGCTACGCCGCATCGTCACGCTATTTCTCGGAGATGCGGCCGGCTACCGCAAGGTCAGCGAAGCCTACGACACGACCTATCAGGAAGTGCATCAGTGCCTGCGCAATGGGCTCACTGCGTTGCGCGCCCAGGTCGGGCCACAAACACCTCTACTGGTACTGACTCACTCGTTGGGCGGCCACATCTTCTCCAACTTCGCCTGGGATCAGCAGAAGCTCAATGCCACACCCAGTTGCCCGCATGACCCCTTCCTGGCATTGGAAACGCTCGCCGGCATCGTCACCTTTGGCTGCAACATCCCTTTGTTCACGTTTGCCTACGACCCGGTGCAACCCATCCGCTTTCCGGGGCATTGCCTGACCGAGCCAGTGCGCGAACAGGCGCGCTGGCTGAACCTCTACGCTCCTGCCGATCCGTTGGGCTACCCACTGCGTCCCATCAAGGGTTATGAAGCAGTGGTTCACGAAGACCGCGCCATGCCGGTCGGCCCCTGGTACAAGCGCCATACTCCGCTGAGCCATATGGCCTACTGGCAGGATCGAGGCTTTCATCGCTATCTGACGCAACAGATACGCCGACTGCTGAACGCACAGGCCAGTGAACAGACCTGATAAACTGCGCCGCTCAACGCCATTCAGGCCGAATCACTACGCGAGCGCTGTTCAGTGGAATTGTTCAAAGAGTTCATCTTCGAGGCGGCCCATCGCCTGCCCCACGTACCGGAAGGCCACAAGTGTGGCCGCCTGCATGGTCACTCCTTCCGTGTCGCCATTTACATCGAAGGTGAAGTCGATCCCTATACCGGCTGGATTCGCGACTTCTCCGAGATCAAGGCGATTTTCAAGCCGATCTACGAGCAACTCGACCACAACTACCTGAACGACATCCCCGGCCTGGAAAACCCCACCAGCGAAGTGCTCGCCAAGTGGATCTGGCAGCAGGTCAAACCACTACTGCCTGAGTTGTCGCGAGTGCGCATCCACGAAACCTGCACCAGCGGCTGCGAATACCGCGGCGATTGATCCCAGCCCAGAACCCCAAAGGCCCTGACGGTGGCCTTTTCGTTGCAGCACGATCCCCGTAGGGTGCGCCATGCGCACCGGTAGGTCGTCGTCCTTGTCGGTGCGCGCAGCACACCCTAGGCGAAGCGCTATTTTCCATGCCGCCAAGAAGAAACCCCAGACCGCTGGACGATCTGGGGTTTCGTATAGGAGCTTGACGATGATCTGGCCGGCATTCCGGTGGCCGGCACTCCGGGACTCTCACCGCCACATCATTGTTTTCTTGACACAAAAGTGAACACCCTGATCAGTTACCTGATCAGGGCGTTCGTATAGGAGCTTGACGATGACCTACTCTCACATGGTGAAGCACCACACTACCATCGGCGATGCGTCGTTTCACTACTGAGTTCGGGATGGGATCAGGTGGT
>PJUK01000057.1_pt1 | contig 143466 bp, 139 predicted proteins | sample 1512211 | NCBI WGS metagenome assembly PJUK01 (sample SAMN08177668, study PRJNA422409) | Feces metagenome, whole genome shotgun sequencing project. | reverse complement strand
CAAAGAAAACAACGATTACGTGGGGCGTGGGCGGCGCGCACCGCCAAGGACGACGATCTACCGGTGCGCATGGCGCACCCTACGGGGATCGTGCTGCAACGAAAAGGCCGCCGTCAGGTGGCCGTTGGGGTTCTGGGCTGGGATCAATCGCCGGGGGAGCGCTGGCGATGGGGCTGCTGCGAAATATTTGTGCCTGAGGCTTAACGGCCAATCGAATCCTGTCGCCTTGCTTTGATGAATCACAGCTTGTCAGGACGCTGTCATCTGTTCAGATGACAGCGATTGATAAGTCCTGATCCTTGCGATCCCACTCAGGCGTAGCGAGCACCAAGGCATTCTCTTATGCGTCAATCGAGTCGTATCACTTTCCGTTCCACCTTCCGCATCAAGATCAGTGACCGTGAGAGCGACACGTTGATCGGTTATGCCGGCGATCTGTCTGAATGCGGGATGAAGTTGCTCGGCGACACGCTCGTCGAACCCGGTAGCGAACTCAAGTTACGTATACGGATGCGTGACCGAGAAGGAGAAATGCGCCAGGTCGATGTGGACATGGCCTGTCAGTGGTCGCAGGAGAATATCCGTACAGGCTTCTTTGAAGCAGGGCTGTCGCTGCTTGGCGAGTCGTCGCAGTACGTGGAGCTGATCGAAGGTATGCGCAACAAGCGTAAGACGCAGGCATGAAAAAAGCGCCGATCAGGCGCCTTCGTCAAAAGCTTACGGGAAGCCTTGAGGGATTTAGCCCAGTGTGCCGAGGATATTGACCCCGACCCTGTCGGGGATCTCGTTCTGCGACAGCACGTGCAGACCCGGGCTGAATACTCGCGCATAGCGCGCCAATAGCGGACGCAGCTGCGGCATGACCGTGAGGATCGGCGGGTGGCCGTCCTTGCGCAGCTTCTCCTTCACCACCGGCATGGTGTTCTGCAGCTGGTTGAGCAAGCTGGGCTCGACCGGAATGTTGTCCAGACTTACCGGGCCAGCCTGTTGAGCGATGGCCAGGGCATTGAGCAACGTATTCTCCAGCGCATTCTCGAGGATGAACACAGAGAGCTCCTGGCGCTCCCCGGCGATCATGCCGACGATGCTGCGGCGCAGGGCATAGCGCACGTCGGAGGCCAGCAACACCGGATCCTTGGTCGACTCGCCTGCTTCGAGCAGGGTGGTGGCAATGGTCACGATGTCCTTCAGCGGTACCTGCTCTTGCAGCAGTTGTCGGTAGACTCGGTGCTGTTGGGTGTAGCTGAGCTGGTTCTTCAGGCTTTCCGCCAGTTTCGGTGCCTGTACCTGCAGGCGTTGCATCAGGTGGTCGACGTCATCGTGCTTGAATACGTCAGGCAGGTGTTCGCGAATGACCTTGTTCAGGTGCGTGGCGATGACACTGGCACAGTCGATGACCTGATAGCCGAGGTTGAGCGCGCGCGATTTGTCTTCGGGCTGAATCCACACCACCTGCATACGATACGCCGGGTCGACACCGAGAATGCCATCGATCTCGCCATACAGCTCCGGTGAGGGGATGGCCATCATGCGATCGGCATGCAGTTCGGCGCCATCGATCTTCTCGCCATTGATATGAATGCTGTACTGCGATGCCTTCAAGCGCAGGCTGTCGCGTATGTGCACTTCTGGCAGGAGAAAGCCCAGGCTCTCCGACAGGGTCTGGCGTACGCCGCGTACGCGTTGGGTCAGCGGGGCGCCGGCGGCTTCGTTGACCAGGCCGACCAGCTTGTAGCCAAGCGATACCGAGAGGCGCTCGACCAGTGGGATGTCTTCCCAGGCCAGGTTCTGCACGCGCTCCTGTTCCATTGCCTTGCCCAGCGCCTGCACCTGCTCCAGGCTGGCGGCTTCGTCTGGTGGCGCGTTGCGTGAGACGGCCCACCCGATCAGTGCGGCGAGGGCCGCGAAGCTGGTGAAGGCCAGGTGCGGCATACCCGGCACCAGCGCGAGTACCACCAGGATGCCGGCGACGGTGTAGAGCAGTGAGGGTGAGCCGAGCATCTGCCGGTGCACCTGCTGGGTGATCTCGGCTGACTCGTTGACCCGGGTGACGATGATCGCCGCGGCGGTCGCCAGCAGCAGGGCGGGAATCTGCGCGACCAGGCCGTCGCCGATGGTCAGCAGGGCGTACTGACGGAAGGCATCGCCAGCACTCATGTCGTGAGCGAACACGCCGATGGCGAAGCCGCCGAACATGCTCACCAGCAGGATCAGAATGCCGGCGATGGCATCACCGCGGACGAACTTCGAGGCACCGTCCATCGCACCGTAGAAGTCGGCTTCCTTGGCCACTTCCTGGCGGCGCTGCTTGGCTTCCTCGGGGCCGATCAGGCCGGCGTTGAGGTCGGCGTCGATGGCCATTTGCTTGCCGGGTAGGGCGTCCAGGGTAAAGCGTGCACTGACCTCGGAGATGCGCTCGCCGCCCTTGGTGATGACGATGAAGTTGACGATCATCAGGATCACGAACACCACTATGCCGACGATGAAGTTGCCGCCGATGACTACCTCACCGAAGGCCTCGATCACCTTGCCTGCGGCCCCGGTGCCGGTATGGCCTTCGAGCAGCACCACGCGAGTCGAGGCAACGTTCAGGCACAGGCGCAGCAGGGTGGTGATTAGGATCACCGTGGGAAACAGGGAGAAGTCCAGCGGGCTTTTGGCCGAGATGCTGACCAGCAGGATCAGCACCGCCAGGCTGATGTTGAAGGTAAAGAGGATGTCCAGCACCAACGGCGGCAGCGGCAGGATGACCATCGCCAGCACCGAGAGGATCAGGATCGGGATGCCGATACGACCGCTGCGGAAGGTGGGCGCGAGTTGCTGCAATAGGTTCATGAATCAGCCCCTGTTGGCCAAGCTTTCGGGAATCGGGAGGTTGCTCGCCAGTTGTGGCTTGCTTCTGCGGCCCTGGCGCCAGGCCTTGAGCTGCAGGATGTAGGTCAGCACGTGAGCCACCGCGGTATAGAGCGGGGCCGGTATCTGCTGGTTGACCTGGGTGGTGAAGTAAATGGCGCGAGCCAGTGGCGGTGCTTCCACCACTTCGAGGTCATGCTTGGCTGCCATCTGCTTCATGTACAACGCGGTCTCGTCGACACCCTTGGCCAGCACGAATGGCGCCTGGGCCTTCTTCGGGTCGTACTTCAGCGCCACGGCGAAGTGCACCGGGTTGACGATGACCACGTCGGCATTCTTGATCACCTTGCTGATCTGCCGTTGCAGCATCTGCCGCTGCAGCTGCTTGATGCGGGCCTTGACCTCGGGGCGGCCTTCCTGGTTCTTGTGCTCTTCCTTGCGCTCCTGCTTGGTCATGCGCATTTTCTTGAGGAAGAAGAAGCGCTGCAGCGGAATGTCGATGAAGGAGAACACCACGAAGATCAGCAGCAGGATCAGGGTGAGGTCGAACATCAGGTTCAGCGCACTGGCGATGGCTTCGAGCACGCTGCTGCGTTGCAGGGCGATCAGATCGGGCAGGGCCGAGCGCACCAGGAAGTAGCCGGCGCCTAGCAGTACCACGACCTTGAGGATCGATTTGAGCAGCTCGCTCCAGTTCTGTGCGGAGAAGATGCGCCCGATTCCGGTGATGGGATTGAGCTTGCTCAGCTTGGGGCTGAAGTTCTTCGAGGAGAACACCCAGCCACCGGGAATCAGCGACAGCACCACCACCAGCACGGAGGTCAGCAGCAGTGGTGCCAGCAGCTTGATGAACACCAGCATGTTGTAGCCGAGCAGGGTGTCGAGGTCGTCCAGGCCGATTTCGCTGTGGCCGAACTGAATGTAGGACAGGCGGAAGCTGTCGTTCAGGCCTTCCAGGAACAGCCCGGCGCTGTACTTGAGGATGAACAGCGTGGCGAGCAGCGAAATGGTGGTCGACAGATCCTTCGAGCGCGCGACCTGGCCGTCGTCCTTGCTCTTCTTGAGCTTGTGCGCAGAGGCCTCTTCGGTCTTTTCCTGGGCGCTGTTCTGCTCAGACATTCTGGCCCTCCCGTAGGATCACACCGATGCCGTTGAGCAGGTCGCGGGTCAGGCGCAGGTAGCTTTCCGGCAGATCCGGCAGGGTCAGGTAAACGCACAGCAGGCCCATGAGGATGCTGATGGGGAAGCCCAGGGAGAACAGATTCATCGCCGGTGAAATGCGGTTGAGCAGGCCGAAGCAAAATTGCACCAGGGTCAAGCAGAACACCACGGGCAGGGTGACCAGCACGGCAGCGGCCAGTACCCAGGCGAAGGCATGGACGAAGCTTTCCGCGCCGACGTAATGCAGGCCACTGCCGACCGGCCAGAACAGGAAGCTCTGATACAGCACGCTGACGGTGACCAGATGGCCGTCGATGGCGAAGAACATCAGCACCAGCAGGATGAAGTACAGCTGATAGAGGATCGACGACGAGGACACGCCGTTCACCGGGTCGTTATAGCGCGCCATGCTCATGCCCATCTGCGTCGAGATCACCTCGCCGACCAGCATGAAGATGGTGAACACCAGCTGCAGGGTGAGCCCCAGCAGTACGCCGAAGGCCACCTGTTCGAGCGCGGTGAGCAAGCCCTTGAGCGACAGTGGATCGATCTCCGGCATGTCCGGCAGGGCTGCGCCGAGGGCGATGGTCAGCGCCAGGGCGAGCAGGATGCGCACCCGCACCGACACCGCGCGATGGTTGAACAGCGGCGCCATGCTGAACAGTGCGAGGATGCGACAGAACGGCCACCAGTAGACCTGCAGGCTGGCAAGGTAGCGGGTGGCGTCGAACAGCGGCTCGGGCATAGGGTCAACCCACCAGATGCCCGGCCTGCCGGAAGGTCTCGATGAACAGGTCGCTGAGGGTGCGCAGAATCCAGTGGCCGGCGAAGATCAGCATGCCCAGGGTGATCAGCAGGCGCGGCAGGAAGCTGAGCATCTGCTCGTTGATCTGCGTGGCGGCCTGGAAGATGCTCACCAGCAAGCCGCCGAGCAGGCTTGGCACCACCAGCACGCAAACGATGATGCCGGTGACGTAGACAGCATGGGCCACCAGCTCGGCGGCGTGTTCGGGCGTGAGCATCGCGAAGGCCTCGCTAATACGGCTGGATACTGGTGGTGAGGGTGCCGACCAGCAGTGTCCAGCCGTCCACCAGCACGAACACCATCAGCTTGAACGGCAGCGAGATCATCATCGGCGACAGCATCATCATGCCCATCGCCATCAGCACGCTGGCCACCACCAGGTCGATCACCAAGAACGGCACAAAGATCATGAAGCCGAGCTGGAAGGCGGTCTTCAGCTCACTGAGCACGAAGGCCGGCAGCAGCAGGGAGAAGTCCAGCTTGGCCAGATCGTCAGGCATCTCCTCGCCGGCCAGGGTGACCATGGTCTCCAGCGAGTTCTTGCTGGTCTGCGCGAGCATGAACTGGCTGATGATGCGCTTGCCCTCGCCGAGGCCCTGTTCGAGGCTGATCTGATCCGCTTCGAACGGCACGTAGGCCTGGATGTAGACCTCCTGCCAGACCGGGCGCATCACCAGCAGGGTGAGGCACAGGGCAATGCCGATGAGGATCGGGTTGGGCGGGCTCTGCTGCAGGCCGATGGCCTGGCGCAGGATGGCCAGGACGATGATGAAGCGGGTGAAGCAGGTCATCATCATCAACATGGCCGGGAGAAAACCCAGCAGGGTCATCATCAGCAGGATCTGCAGTTTGACGCTGAGGGTCTGGCCGTCTTCGGTGTCGTTGAAGTTGAACAGGGTGATGTCGCCGCCAGCCGCCTGGGCCAGCAGCGGACAGCACAGCGCCGCCAGCAGCAGGGCCGTGTGCAGCAGGCGGCGCAGGGTCATGCGCCGATTCCGCTGAGGCCGGTGCCGGACAGCTCGACGATGCGCAGGCCGTAGTTGCCGTTCATCACCACCACCTCGGCCTTGGCGAACAGGGCACCATTGACCTTCACGTCCAGCGGCTCGCCGGCCAGCTTGTCGAGCACGATCACGCTGCCGGAGTCGACGTCCATCAGTTCCTTGAGGGATATCTCGGTGGAGGCGACTTCCAGGGTGACGTTGACCGGAATCTTGCCGAAGAAGCTCAGATCCTGATGCGGTTGCGCCATGGGCGCCTCGCTGATCACCGACTCGTTCAGCGGTTCATCGCTGGAAAGACCGGCATCGTTGATCAGGCTGTCGAAATCGTTATCGGAAATGGAGCTGCTCATGGGGTCTTCACGCTCTCTAGAGATGTCAGAAACAGGGAGCCTTCTTCTTCGAAGATGACGCCGCGAAACAGCTTCTGCTGGTTGATCTGCACGTCGCAGCGCTCCGTCAGGCGCATGCTGAGGATGTCGCCGGGACGCAGGGCGAGCACCTGCGACAGCGGCATCTGCAAACTGGCGACCACACAGTCCAGGCGCACCGGAAGCTGGCGGATCTGATTCAGCGAACTGCCGACTGGCGTGCTGGGCGGTGGGCTGGTCAAGCGGCTGGTCAGCTCATCGACCAGTTGCGTATCCAGGTAGATGAAGATCGAGGCCTGGCTGCCGGTGATGTGGCTGGTGAAATGGAATTCGGCCACGTATTCCCAGACCGCCTCGTCATAGGCGTTGTCGTGCGGTTCCAGCTTGCCGAAGGTGCTGCCGGCGAGAATCGAGCGGGCGAACAGCTGAGTGACGTCCACTCCCAGGCGGTTGCGCATGCGTTGTTCTGAGGTGCTGATCGGTGGCGCTTCATGGTTCGGCAGGCAAGTGCCGCCGTAGTAGCACTCCAGTGCTTCGGTCAGCAGCGAGCGATCCATGGAAAAGCCGACCTTGCCGAATGGCGAGCGATAGACGCATTCGGCTTCCTGCTGCACCTGTTCGTGCACATCGACCTTGAGCAACTCGAGATTGATTCGGTAGTTGCGCAGAAAGTAGTCGCTGATGATCCGCGGGTACTTGTTGGAGAGCTCGCGAATGTAGTGCGGAATCTTGTGGTAATGCCGGCCAAGTTTCTGCGGTTTCAACCGGGTCAGACTGTCGGCGGGCACGCCATGATGGACTTTTTTAATGCCAGTCATGTTGTGGGCTGTATTCCTGGTTGTAACTGCACGGGCGCCACAGTGGAGGCAGCGGACGTTGCAGACGACTTGAAAGATGCCGACGGGCCGCTGTGAGAGAAGACGGCCATGGCGCCAAGAAGCATCCCGGCACAGCGCTGCAGGCCAGTGATGACGAGGGGGAGTCTAGGGGGCGAGGGGGCGGGAAATTAAATCAATAGATATCAAATGCTGTTTTTGATAGCGGCTGGCTAGCATTGATAGCAATTAACGCTAAGTAATTCGGCGGAATTCTGTGCGCTTGTTAACGTTCGCGGCGTGATCCATTGCAACTATATGAAGCACGCACTCAGTCACCGCCGTATTGACTGACAAGGGCGGCGGAAAGTTTCAAAAGATTAAGGGGCCGAGTGAAAAAAATCTGTCATCTAGTTGGCAGTTTGGAACTCCGGATCGATTAGGCCAGCTGGCAGATAAAGACAACGGATGATTGACCTTGAAGCATTCAACTCAATCGGTAAGTTACGCCTGCAACGCACTGTTCACTGAGCAGTTCGGGCAGCGCCATATTGTCGTGGTCGGTCAGGCCGATGCGGCCAGCGAGCGCTTGCTCACCGGCGGGCTGCAGCGCCAGGGTTTCCAGGTGCAGCGCTTTGCCAGTTGCCTGGAGCTCGACCCCGCCGTGCTGACTGATGCCAGTCTGGTGCTGGTGTTCGTCAGCAGCCTGGCCGGCAACACCCTTTATGCGCAGGTCGGCGCGATCCTGCGTCAGGCCGGCCGCGCGGGTGTGGTGCCAGTGGTGGAGTACGCCGATCAGGAGAAGGCCGCCGCTCTGCTCGAGCTGGGTTGCGTCGATTATCTGCTGGCGCCGTTCAGCGAAGCCCAGCTCAGTGCCCTGCTGCGCCGCCAGGAGTCGGCCAGTACCGGCGAGGAAGCTTTCGTGTCCTGCTCGCAGGCCGGGCGTCGCCTGTTGGCCATGGCTCAGCGCGTTGCCATGACCCGTGCGCCGATCCTGATCACTGGTGAAACGGGGACAGGCAAGGAGCTGATGGCGCGCTATATCCATCGTTTTTCCGCCCAGGACGACGCGCCCTTTATCGCGGTGAACTGCGCAGCGATTCCCGAGCAGATGCTCGAGTCCATTCTTTTCGGTCATGAGAAGGGCGCCTTCACCGGTGCCGTCAATGCCCAACCGGGCAAGTTCGAACTGGCCAACGGCGGCACGCTGCTGCTCGATGAAATCGGTGAGTTGCCGCTGGGGCTGCAGGCCAAGCTGTTGCGCGTGCTGCAGGAGCAGTGCGTCGAACGCCTGGGCGGACGCAAGGAGATCGCCCTGGACGTGCGCATCATCGCTGCCACCAACCGCGACCTGCAGCAGGAAGTGGCCGAGGGCCGTTTCCGCGCCGACCTGATGTTCCGTCTCGATGTGCTGCCGCTGCACATCAGCCCGCTGCGCGAGCGCAAGGATGACGTACTGCCGCTGGCACGTCGCTTCATTCGCCAGTACGCCGCGCAGGACGCCCGCCACGAACTGCTCACCGAAGATGCCTGCCGCGCGCTGCTGGCTTACGACTGGCCGGGCAACGTGCGCGAGCTGGAGAACTGCCTGCAACGTGCGCTGATTCTGCGCAACGGCCTGTATATCCAGGCGCAGGATCTGGGCCTGGCGTTGCCACAGGGTGCTCCGGTCGAGGTTGTGCCGCGCTTGCAGCCGCAAGTCCTCGAGGGTGGCAAGGCGGCTCTACGCGCCAGTGGGAAGTGGGCCGAGTACCAGCACGTGATCGACACCATCCGCCGTTTCGGCGGGCACAAGACCAAGGCAGCCGAGAGCCTGGGGATGACCCCTCGCGCATTGCGCTACCGACTCAACGCCATGCGCGAGCAGGGCGTGCAGATTCCCATCTAAGAACCGGCCAGGAGCCATAGCGATGAACTCGATCACCCAGGTGCAGCAGGATCTGCTGGGCCGCATGGAACAACTCAAGGGTTTGAGCGACGCGACCGTGATCAAGCCGGCGCAGGCGTTTGCCGCGCAACCTGGCGAGGCCGGTTTCGCCAGCGCGTTCAACGACATGGTGCGTGTGGTCGATACCCAGCAGCACAGCTCGAGTGCCGCGATGGCTGCGGTGGACAGTGGGCAGAGCGACGATCTGGTAGGCGCGATGATCGAGAGCCAGAAGGCCAGTGTCTCGTTCAGCGCCCTGATGCAGGTGCGCAACAAGCTGGCCTCGGCCTTCGACGACATCATGAAGATGCCGCTGTAAGCGGATCGGGGGCCTGACGCGTGCTGCAGACCATCAAAAGCAAGCTGCCTGAAGGTAGCCTGAAGCTCGATCCACGCATGACCCTGCTCGGCCTGGCGGTATTCGCCGCGCTGCTGGCGGTCGGCGTGGTCTTCTACCTCTGGCGGGATCAGGGCTCTTTCCGTCCGCTGTACGGCACCGGCGAGGCTTATCCAGCCGCTGAGGTGATGCAGGTGCTCGACAGTGATGCCATCGCCTATCGCCTGCATCCGCAAAGCGGTCAGGTGCTGGTGCGCGACGATCAGCTTGGCCGCGCGCGCATGTTGCTGGCGGCCAAGGGCGTGCAGGTCAAGGTGCCGGCCGGCTACGAGCTGTTCGACAAGGATGAGCCGTTGGGCACCAGCCAGTTCGTCCAGGATGTGCGCCTCAAGCGCAGCCTGGAGGGCGAGCTGGCGCGCACGGTGATGGCGCTCAAGGGCGTCGAGGGCGCCCGCGTGCACCTGGCGCTGCAGGAAAGCAGCTCGTTCGTGGTGGGCAAGCGCGAACCGGGCAAGGCTTCGGTGATGTTGCAACTGGCGCCCGGCTACAAGATGGCGCCGGAGCAGGTCAGCGCCATCGTCAACCTGGTGGCCGGTAGCGTGCCGCAGCTGGATGCAAGCAACGTACAGGTGGTCGATCAGTATGGTGCGTTGCTGTCGCGTGGCCTCGATGCCTGGGGCGGGCCCGCGCAGAACTGGCAAGTGGTCGACGATTATCAGAACAAGGCCGTGGCCAATGCCGAGGCCGTGCTGGCGCCGATCCTTGGCGGTGGCAATTACCGCATCAGCGTGTCCGCCGATATCGATTTCAGCCAGAAGGAAGAGACCTTCCAGGCATACGGCGAGAGCCCGCGCCTGCGCAACGAAGTGCTGCGTGACGAGAGCGTGCTCGACCAGCTCGCCCTGGGCGTGCCGGGTTCGCTGGCCAACCGTCCACCTGCGCCGGCTCCTACTCCGCCACCGGCCGACCAGGCCCAGGCAGGCGCTCAGGCGGACAACGCCAACCAGGCGGCGACCTCGCTGCGCAAGGAATCCAACCGTCAGCTGGATTACGACCAGAGCATCACCCACGTCAAGCATGCCCCTTTCAGCCTGCGTCAGCAGAGCATCGCCGTGGTACTCAACGCGGCCGTGGCGCCGGAAGGTGGCTGGACGCCCGAAGCGCGCGCCGAGATGGAGGCGATGATCAAGAGTGCGGTGGGCTTCAACCAGGCACGTGGTGACCTGCTGACGCTCAGCGTGTTTCCGTTCACCGCCGATGGCCTGGCCGAGGCCGGCGGCGATCTGTTGCCCTGGTGGGAAAACCCCAAGGTGCATGACCTGGCCAAGCTCGGCGTGTTCGCCCTGATCAGCCTGCTGCTGCTGTTGATGGTGGTACGCCCGGCGATCCGCAGCCTGAGTCAGCGTAGTCAGCCGACGCCGCCGCCAGTAGAGGGCGATGCGCAGCTTGCGTTGCACGCCGAGCGTGCCGCCGAGCGCCTGCTGGCGCGGGTCGGGGACGATCACCCGGGCGCCACGGTGCTCGGCGAACTGAGCCCGCTGTCGGAAATCCGCCTACCGGCGCCAGGCTCGGGCCTGGAGCTACAGATCGAACACCTGCAGATGCTGGCCAAGAACGATCCCGAGCGCGTCTCGGAAGTCATCAAGCAATGGATAGGGCGCAATGAACGAGACCTCAACCCAGCCTGACGGCCGTGGCGGCTCCACCGCCAAGGAAATGCGCATGCGTGTGCAGAAGCGCTCGCTGAGCTCGTCCGAGCAGGCGGCCATTCTGATGTTGAGCATGGGCGACGAGATTTCCGCCGGAGTGCTCAAGCACTTCTCGCGCGAGGAAATCGTCTCCATCAGTCAGGCGATGGCGCGTCTGTCCAACGTCAAGCAGCCGATGGTCTCCGACGTCATCGGTCGCTTCTTCGAGGACTACAAGGAGCAGAGCAGCATCAAGGGCGCCTCGCGCGGTTACCTCGACGGCATGCTCAGCAAGGCGTTGGGCGGTGAAATCACCCGCTCGCTGCTCGACAGCATCTATGGCGAGGAAATCCGCGCCAAGATGGCCAAGATGGAATGGCTCGATCCCAAGCAGTTCGCTGCGCTGATCGCCAAGGAGCATGCGCAGATGCAGGCGGTGTTCCTCGCCTTCCTGCCGCCAGGCATGGCCAGCGAAGTGCTCGAGTGCATGCCGGCCGAGCGCCAGGATGAGCTGCTCTATCGCATCGCCAACCTCAGCGAGGTCAACAGCGACGTCATCTCCGAACTGGAGCAGTTGATCGAGCGCAGCCTGGCGGTGCTCAGCACCCAGGGCTCGCAGGTACGCGGGGTGAAGCAGGCGGCGGACATCATGAACCGCTTCAAGGGCGACCGGAACCAGATGTTCGAGCTGCTGCGTGCGCACGACGATCAACTGGTCGAGCGCATCGAAGATGAAATGTACGACTTCTTCATCCTCTCGCGGCAGAACCAGGACGTGCTGCAGAGCCTGCTCGAAGCCATCCCGCTGGAAGAATGGGTGGTCGCCCTCAAGGGGGCTGAGGCCGAGCTGGTGCGCGCTATCCAGAGCGCCATGCCGAAGCGTCAGGCGCAGCAGATGGAGTCGATCAATCGGCGCCAGGGCCCGGTACCGCTGAGCCGCATCGAGCAGGTGCGCAAGGACATCATGGCGGTGGTACGCGAGATGTCGGCCAACGGTGAATTGCAGATACAGCTGTTCCGCGAACAGACGGTGGAATGACATGACGACCAAGCTGCTCAAGGGTGATGCCCGGCAATGGCGCGCCTACCGCTTCCCGCCTCGTAGCATGCCGGCCGGTACGGACTGGAGCGCCGACCCGGCCGGATTGCAGCGGGCCATGGCCGATGGCTTCCAGCAAGGCATCGAGAAGGGCTATCAGGACGGTCTGTTGCAGGGCGAGGAAGCCGGGCGCCAGGCCGGCTTCGACCAGGGCCGTGGCGAAGGTCTGCGCCAGGGCCGCGAGGAAGGCCGCAGCGAAGGGCGCCGCGAGTTCGAGCTGGCCGCGCAGCCGTTGCAGCAGATCAGCGAGCGCGTCGAGCAGTACCTTGGCGAGCTGGAGCACAAGCGCCGCCAGGAACTGCTGGAGCTGGTGAAGAAGGTCTCGCAGCAGGTCATCCGCTGTGAGCTGACGCTGCATCCCACGCAACTGCTGGCGCTGGTCGAGGAGGCGCTGACCAGCATGCCGGGCGAGCCGGATGACGTGCAGGTGCTGCTCAGCCCCGAGGAATACGCACGCATCAAGGCGGTGGCACCGGAGCGCGCCGCCAACTGGAAGTTGGTGGCCGACGAGCGTCTGGCGTTGGGCGAATGCCGGGTGATCACGCCGCAGGCCGAGGCCGATGTCGGTTGCCAGCAGCGTCTCGACGCCTGCATCGACACCCTGGCCGAACACCTGCATCTGACCGAGGCCTGAGCCTGAATGCTGGATTACAAACTCGACGAAGCGCTGCGCTCACTGGATGGCGTGCAACTGGCCAAGGTGGCCGGGCGTCTGGTACGGGTGTCCGGCATGCTCCTGGAAAGCCTTGGCTGCCAGCGCAGCACTGGTCAGCGCTGTCGTGTCGAGCAGGCCGACGGCAGTCTGCTCGACGCCCAGGTCGTCGGCTTCAATCGTGATATCACCTACCTGATGCCATTCAAGAAGCCGGTGGGCCTGGCGGCCGGTTCACGAGTATTTCCCGCCAAGGACGAGGCGGTGTTGCAGATCGACGAGTCCTGGCTGGGGCGTGTGGTCAACGGCCTTGGCGAACCGTTGGACGAACGCGGCAAGCTGTCCGGTCGCGATCCGCTGCCGGTCGAGCTGCCCACGGTCAACCCGCTCAAGCGCCGCCCGGTCGAGGCGGCGCTGGATGTCGGTGTGCGCGCCATCAATGGCCTGTTGACCCTCGGCAAGGGCCAGCGCGTCGGCCTGTTCGCTGGCAGCGGGGTGGGCAAGAGCGTGTTGTTGGGGATGATCACCCGGCAGACCAAGGCCGATGTGGTGGTAGTCGGGCTGATCGGCGAGCGGGGCCGCGAAGTGCAGGAGTTCATCCTTCACTCGCTTGGCGAGGAAGGGCTGCGCAAGGCCGTGGTGGTGGTGGCGCCGGCCAACGAATCGCCGCTGATGCGTCTGAAGGCCACCGAGCTGTGCCACAGCATCGCTGCCTATTTCCGTGACCAGGGCCAGGACGTGCTGCTGCTGGTCGACTCGCTGACCCGCTACGCGATGGCCCAGCGTGAGATCGCCCTGGCGCTGGGCGAGCCGCCGGCCACCAAGGGCTATCCGCCTTCGGTGTTCGGCATGCTGCCGGAGCTGGTGGAAAGTGCTGGTAACGGCGAAAGCGGCAGTGGCAGCCTCAGTGCGATCTACACCGTGCTGGCCGAGGGCGATGACCATCAGGATCCCATCGTCGATTGCGCGCGCGCCATCCTCGACGGTCATATCGTCTTGTCGCGGCGCCTGGCCGATGTCGGCCACTACCCGGCCATCGACATCTCCGCATCGGTCAGCCGCTGCATGAGCCAGGTCGGCGAAGCCCCACACCTGGCCGCCGGCCGCCAGTTCAAGGAGTTCTACAGCACCTACGAGAAGATCAAGGAGCTGATCCCGCTGGGGGGCTATACACCAGGCATGGACGCCAAGACCGACCGCGCCGTGCAACTGGCGCCCAGTCTCGAACGCTTCCTGCGCCAGGAGGTTGGTGCCAGCGCCGAGCTCGGTGCCAGCATCGCCACCCTGCAGAGCATCATCAAATGAAAGAGCAGATAGAAGTCCTCGGCCGCCTGGCCAGCCTGCGCGGCAGTCGCGTACAGCAGATGCTCGGCCGGGTCAGTTACCAGCAGAACCTGTGTCAGCGCTATCGCAACAACATCGCCGGGCTCAGCCGCCTGTGCGGTTTCACCGTGCCGATGACCACACCGCTGCAGCGCGATAATCAGCAGCGCTACAAGGCCACGCTGTACAAGATGGTCGAATTGCAGCGTCGTGAGCTGGCGCTGGCCGAGGAAAACCTGGCGCGCATTCAGCGCGAGTTGCTCGCGGCGATGCGCAGCGAGAAGGTCATCACCCAGTTTCTCGAAGGCAAGATGGGCGAATGGCAGGAGCTGCTTGCCCGTCAGGAACAGAAGATTCAGGATGGCCTGGCCGCACAGGCCTGGTGGCGAGCGCAGGTGGGCTAGGCGGCTAACGCCAGTCAGTTGAACCATCAGGAAAGGGATACGTAGGGTGCGCCGTGCGCAGCGAAACCCTGGCGCGGGTAGCAGCGGTGCGCACGGCGCACCCTGCAAATCGGCAGTTTGGCCAGGCGGCAGGTTTTTTCCGCATGGGATTTAAGTACTGGCCTGGGGCGGTCGCTTATTGGCCATAACACCACGAGTTGGATTCGAATCATGGAAATCAGCAGGCATCTCAAGCCCAGCCTCAACCTGCCCAGCGACGCCCCGGTGCAGGTACAGAGCGCGCGTCCGCAGCCGCATGCCGGCAATGCGCGTAGTGCCGCCAGCGACGAGCCGCGTCTGGAGCAACTGCAGTCGACCCTGCGCAGCCTGCCCGAAGTCGACCTGGACAAGGTCGCGACGCTCAAGGCTGCGCTGGCCCGTGGCGAGTTGATCAGCGATCCGCAGGCCCTGGCCGGCAGCATGCTGACCTACCACAGCGGAAGCGATGCGTGACCACGGCACGTGAGCAACAGCTGCTCCAGGTGATCGAGCAGGATTTGCAGCAGGATTGCGCCGGCTACCTGGCACTGCGTGGTTTCATGCAGGAGCTGTATCAGCAGTTGCTACGCCGCGACAGCCAGCAGATCGACCTGCTCAACGAGCAGATCGTGCCATTGGTCGACCAGGCCCGCGTTCGTGCCGAACGGCGCAGCAAGGTGCTGGCGGCCTTTCAACTGGGCAGCGGCCACAGCGCCATGGAGAAACTGCTACAGCGCTTCCCCCAGGCCCAGCGTGATCATCTCCAGCTCACCTGGCAGCAGCTCGGCCAGCTGGCCGGTCAGTGCAAGCGCCTCAACGAGCGCAACGGCAAACTGCTGGCCATGCATCACGAGATTCTCGAGCAATTGCTCGGCGAGCCGGGTGCTGGTCAGCTGTATTCGCCGCAGCCGTATTGAGTGGTTTGGCTCTTTTAGGGGCGGCAATCCGCATGAGTCCAAGCTGAACGCCGTTGGTGGGCTGGACATCAGGACATCATTGGTGGGCTGAAGCCCACCCTACCGGTCTCAGCCTTGTAGGGTGGGCTTTAGCCCACGCGGATCCGGATCGTTGCCCGGCCCACGCCGCGCCCCTGAAGCTCATATCCCGGCCTCAAAGCACCTGCCACTCCGTGCTAGACTCGCTCGCTTCCGATCTGTGGTGATTTCTCTTCGTGCCTCACGCCGCCCTTGCCCATCCGCCGCGCTGGCTGACCAATGCTCAGCTGCATCCACAGCCGAGCGCAGGCGTGCGCGACTGGCTGTTCAACGAGGATTCGCTGACCCGGCGCCTGACGGCTCTTTCCCAGAATGGCTTTTCCGTTGTGCCGCTGGACGAGGGCTGGCAACGCCTGCGCCTCGATGAATGTGCCGCGCTCGGCGTGGCCGATGGCAGTCAGGGCTGGGTGCGCGAGGTGTACCTGCGTGGTCATGGCCAGCCCTGGGTATTCGCCCGTAGCGTCGCCGCGCGCAGTGCGTTGGAAGGCTCCGGGTTGAATCTGGCGGAGCTGGGCAGTCGTTCGCTGGGCGAGCTGTTGTTCAGCGACCGCGCTTTCGACCGTGGTGAGCTGCAGGTCTGTCGTTATCCTGCCGCCTGGCTGCCGGCCGAGGTACGTGAGGAGCGCCTGTGGGGGCGGCGTTCCTGCTTCAGCCGCGGCGCTCTCGGCGTACTGGTGGCAGAGGTATTTCTGCCGGCCTTCTGGTTGGCGGCAGGCATCGAGGCTTAGCGTTCGCAATAACACTGCTCACTCAGGCGATACCTGCTGCCTGTTGGGGCATGGCGTACTGCTTCGCGACGACTGCATGGATGCAGCAGGTAGAGCGACGCAGGAAGCCAAAGCCGAGTACGCCCTACGTACTGAAACACCTGTGGGGTGAGCATCGCCGCTAAAGCGCCTCCCGCACCCGCTTCCTCGTATAATCCGCGCAATCTGCACGGAGACGCTTCGATGTACACCCGCCTGCTGCAATCGACCACCTGCCTGCACCCGCGCGCCTGGGATTTCATCCAGCTGATGCGGCTGGACAAACCCATCGGCATCTACCTGCTGCTCTGGCCGACGCTGTGGGCACTATGGGTGGCGGCCGAAGGTGTGCCGAGTGTGAAGAACCTGTTCATCTTCGTCGTTGGCGTGATTCTGATGCGCGCCGCCGGTTGCGTGATCAACGACTACGCCGACCGTAACTTCGACGGTCACGTCAGCCGTACCCAGTTGCGACCGCTGGCCAGTGGCAAGGTCAAGCCACGCGAGGCGCTGGTGCTGTTCGCCGTGCTGGTGGCGATGAGCTTCGTGCTGGTGTTGTTCACCAACGCCACCACCATCTGGCTGTCGTTCGGTGGCCTGGCCCTGGCCGCCTGCTACCCCTTCATGAAGCGCTACACCTTCTACCCGCAGGTGGTGCTCGGGGCGGCGTTCTCCTGGGGCATGCCGATGGCCTTCACGGCCGAAACCGGCAGCCTGCCGCCTGAAGCCTGGCTGCTGTACATCGCCAACCTGCTGTGGACGGTGGCCTACGACACCTACTACGCCATGGCTGATCGTGAGGACGACCTGAAGATCGGGGTGAAATCCACCGCCATCCTGTTCGGCGATGCCGACCGCCTGATCATCGCCATCCTGCAGGGGCTGACGTTGCTGTGTCTGCTGCTGGCCGGTGCACGCTTCGAGCTGGGGCTGTACTTCAACCTCGGCCTGCTGGTTGCAGCGGCCTGCTTCGCCTGGGAGTTCCACGTGACCCGTCGGCGTGAGCCGATGGTGTGTTTCAACGCCTTCCTGCATAACCACTGGGCAGGATTGGCGATATTCGTCGGCATCGTGCTGGATTACGCCCTGGCTGCTTGATCGCTGCCGCGCGTCTGTCATATCGCTGCAATAATTCCGTTATCTAATGCGGCGCACGACAGCTAAATGAACAGAGGCGCAGGCCCATGGTTGGCAAGAACATCCTGATCGTCGACGACGAAGCTCCGATCCGCGAGATGATCGCGGTGGCCTTGGAGATGGCCGGGTACGAGTGCCTGGAAGCGGAGAACACCCAGCAGGCCCATGCCGTGATCGTGGATCGCAAGCCCGATCTGATCCTGCTCGACTGGATGCTGCCCGGCACCAGCGGCATCGAACTGGCGCGCCGCCTCAAGCGCGATGAGCTGACCAGTGATATCCCGATCATCATGCTCACCGCCAAGGGCGAAGAGGACAACAAGATCCAGGGGCTGGAAGTCGGTGCCGACGACTACATCACCAAGCCGTTCTCCCCGCGCGAACTGGTGGCGCGCCTGAAGGCCGTGCTGCGTCGTGCCGGCCCCAGCGACAGCGAGGCGCCGATCGAGGTCGGTGGCCTGTTGCTCGACCCGGTCAGCCATCGCGTCACCATCGACGGCAAGCCGGCCGAGATGGGGCCGACCGAATACCGCCTGCTGCAATTCTTCATGACCCACCAGGAGCGCGCCTATACCCGTGGCCAGTTGCTCGACCAGGTCTGGGGCGGCAATGTCTATGTCGAGGAACGCACGGTCGACGTGCACATCCGTCGTCTGCGCAAGGCGTTGGGGGATGCCTACGAAAATCTGGTGCAAACCGTACGCGGCACTGGGTATCGTTTCTCCACCAAAGGTTGATCGCTGGCGCGGCGTTTCTGCGCACTCACTCTTCTTACAAGGATGCGCTGCATCGTGAACCAAGACTGGCGTGGCGCCGTCGTGCGCCGTCTGCTGCTGTTGATCGGTGCCTGCCTGCTCCTCGGCTTCGTGACCGGTGAATACGGCTGGGCCTTGGCCGCCGGCCTGGCTGTCCATCTCGGCTGGACGCTCAGTCAACTGTTGCGCCTGCACAAATGGTTGCGCGAGCACCGGCCGGATGAGCCGCCGCCAGACGGCTACGGACTGTGGGGCGAGGTGTTCGACAGCATCTACCACCTGCAGCGACGCAATCAGAAGGCCCGCGGACGTCTGCAGGCTGTCATCGACCGGGTGCAGGAGTCGACCGCGGCGCTCAAGGATGCCGTGGTGATGCTCGACAGCCAGGGCAACCTGGAGTGGTGGAACCGAGCAGCGGAAACCCTGCTTGGCCTGAAGACTCCGCAGGACAGCGGCCAGCCGATTGCCAACCTGGTTCGCGATCCGCGCTTCAAGGATTACTTCGAGCGCGGCAATTATGCCGATGCCCTGGAAATTCCTTCGCCAGTCAGCGATCGCCGCCGGTTGCAGGTGCACATCACCCAGTACGGCAATCGCGAGCACCTGTTGCTGGTGCGTGACGTCACCCGGCTCCATCAGCTCGAGCAGATGCGCAAGGACTTCGTCGCCAACGTCTCCCACGAGCTGCGTACGCCGTTGACGGTGATCTCCGGCTACCTGGAGACGCTGCTGGACAACGTCGAGGCGGTCAACCCGCGCTGGCTGCGACCGCTGCAGCAGATGCAGCAGCAAGGCGCGCGCATGCAGACGCTGCTCAACGACCTGCTGCTGCTGGCCAAGCTGGAAGCGACCGACTATCCCTCGGACAACCAGCCGGTCGCGGTCGATTTGATGCTGCTGTCGATCAAGAACGATGCTCAGGCGCTGTCCGCTGCCCAGGATCACCGCATCACCCTCGAAGCGGATTCGCATCTCAAGCTCAAAGGCAGCGAGGCGGAGCTGCGCAGTGCCTTCTCCAACCTGGTATTCAATGCGGTGAAATACACCCCGGCTGGCGGCGAGATCCACATCCGCTGGTGGGGCAACGAGGAGGGGGCGCACCTGTCGGTGCAGGACAGCGGAATCGGCATCGAAGCCAAGCATCTGCCGCGTCTGACCGAGCGCTTCTACCGAGTCGATTCCAGCCGCGCCAGCAACACTGGCGGGACTGGATTGGGGCTGGCCATCGTCAAGCACGTCCTGCTGCGCCACCGTGGCCATCTGGGGATCGTCAGCGAGTTGGGGCACGGTAGTACCTTCACCTGTCATTTCGCCCCGGCACAGGTAGTTCAGCGCGCTCGTTGAGAACCTCCCCAAAGTTTGCTGTGCGTCGGCCCTGCTGCGTTAAAAACAGGCTGGAACGCCAGCCCGGTCGGAAGCCGCTTGCGGCTAACGCGCGTCAGCGCGGCCCGAAGGGCGAGCGAAGCGAGTACTGCGCATTTACAGCTCGTAAAGTCGAGCGCGACTCCGACCGCTCCTCGCCTGTTTTTGTGGGGCCGCCATCGGTATTGCATGGCTCTAGTTCGCGAAACTTTGAGCAGGTTCTGCCTGCTTGCAATCGCGACGCGTAGCCCTCACCCTTAGCCGGTCATTGGCTAGCTCACACGTTCATGGATCCTTCCACGAGTCTTTCCGCTTCCGTCTTTTGGGCCGATATCGGCCTCATGCTGTTCGCCCTTTTTCTGGTACTGCTCAACGGCTTCTTCGTGGCCGCGGAGTTCGCCATCGTTCGTCTGCGCGCCACCAAGGTCGATGGCCTGGCCGAGGCGCATGGCTGGCGTGGGCGCATCCTGCGTACCGTGCACAATCAGATGGACGCCTACCTGTCCGCCTGCCAGCTGGGCATCACCCTGGCGTCTCTGGGCCTTGGCTGGGTGGGTGAACCGGCTTTCGCCGAACTGCTCACGCCGCTGCTCGCGGCCATCGGCATCGAGTCGCCGAAGCTGATCCATGGCATCGCCTTCTTCACCGCGTTCTCGATCATCTCCTACCTGCACATCGTCATCGGCGAGCTGGCGCCCAAATCCTGGGCGATCCGTAAGCCCGAGCTGCTGTCGCTGTGGACGGCTGTGCCGCTATATGCCTTCTACTGGCTGATGTACCCGGCGATCTTCGTGCTCAACGCCAGTGCCAATGCCATCTTGCGTATCGCCGGTCAGGGCGAACCGGGGCCGCATCATGAACACCATTACAGCCGTGAAGAACTGAAGTTGATCCTGCATTCCAGTCGCGCCAGTGCCGACAACGATCAGGACATGCGCGTGCTGGCTTCGGCCGTGGAACTGAGCGAGCTGGAGGTGGTGGACTGGGCCAATTCCCGCGAGGATCTGGTGTTCCTCGAACTCAATGCCAGCCTCGACGAAGTGTTCACCGTCTTCCGGCGGCACAAGTACAGCCGCTACCCGATCTTCGATGAGAGCATCGGCGAGTTCGTCGGCGTCTTGCATATCAAGGATCTGCTGCTGCACCTGTCGCTGTTGGAGATGCTGCCCTCGGCGATCAAGCTCGGCGACCTCATGCATCCGCTGGAGCGGGTCAACCGGCACATGCCGTTGACCCAGCTGCTCGAACAGTTCCGTCAGGGCGGCTCGCACTTCGCTCTGGTCGAAGAGGCCGATGGCAAGGTGATCGGCTACCTGACCATGGAAGACGTACTCGAGGCCCTGGTCGGCGATATTCAGGACGAACACCGCAAGGCCGAACGCGGCATTCTTGCGTATCAGCCAGGCAAGCTGCTGGTGCGCGGCGACACGCCGCTGGCGAAGATCGAGCGCCTGCTCGGTATCGATCTCGACCACATCGAGGCCGAAACGCTGGCGGGGCTGATCTATGAGAGCCTCAAGCGTATGCCTGAGGAAGATGAGGTGCTGGAAACCGATGGCTTGCGCATCATCGTCAAGAAGATGAAAGGGCCGAAGGTCGTTCTGGCCAAGGTGCTCAAGATCACCTGATGAGTCCGCTGCTGCCGGCCGAACTCGCAACGAGTCGGCCGCTGTGCAAGCCCGTGGCGTGAGATGACCAGTTGGTCAGCATTTCCTCTTCCAGCACAGGGCCATTCAGCCCTCGTTCAGTTTCGAGACCGCTCATCGGTTTTACCGAATCGCGCGGAGTAGGCGCAGTCTAGGAACCTGCGTCGCACCATTTTGGTGAACGGCGTTATCCACCCCCAATTGCCAAGGATAAAGCCATGCAACTGACCAGAATAATCCCAAAAACCACTCTCGCCCTGTGCCTGGCGGGCGCTTCCCAAGCCTATGCCGACTCGGTCACCGATCCGATCTCGACGTTCGGTGTGATCGCCTCGCACAACCAGTACAAGCTGACCGTGGACGACGAGAGCGACAAGGAACGTCTCAATCAGGGCGGTCTGTTCTACCACTTCGGCAACAAGCTGACGGGGCAGGAAGGCTTCATCTATCAGGCCGGTATCGAGGGCCAGTACCGTGACAAGGACGATGTGGAGTACAAGTCCGCGCGCGCCGACATCGATCTCGGTCTGCGTGCCGCGCTGAGCACCAACAACTACGTCGACGTGATCATCGGTGGCGGCTACGACTGGGGGCGCATCGAACAGGATGACGTCGGCCCCTTCGACAGCAACGTCAAGCTGACCAGCAAATCGCCGTTCGCCAAGGCCGGGCTCGGTTACAACTACCTGACCCCGGATTACACGCTGCGTCTGGAGGTGGGGGCGCGCTATTCGATCAACTCCGAAGCGCGTCTGAAGATCGACGGTGACAGTGACTCGGTCGACCTGAAAGACAAGGTCAACCCTTATGGCGAGCTGACCGTGCTGTGGAACAAGGGCATCAACAACCTGCCGATCAGTACCAGTCTGTATTACACCCAGACGCGTTATGAGCTCGACAGCAATAGTGCCATCGCCGAGCGCAGCAAGCTCAAGCAGGAGCAAGTAGGCCTGCGCGTTGGTCTGGCGTTCTAAGCGCCTCGTAGACCGCCTGGTTCGCCAGGCGGTTTGCCCTTGTCGATAGCCCCGCCAATTCCCTCTTTCCCCAACCTCCGACTGGCCGACTGAACGTCATCTGGCCAGCGCTTGCCCGATCCAGTAGGGTGTCATCCCGCCATCTCGGGAGGCGGCCTGTGGGCCGTCGTATCGTTTTTCATTGCGAGGAAAGAGCGCATGAGTGCACCTGTCGTGATCATCGGTACCGGCTTGGCCGGTTACAACCTGGCCAAGGAGTGGCGCAAGCTCGACACCCAGACGCCGCTGCTGCTGATCACCGCCGATGATGGACGCTCTTATTCCAAGCCAATGCTTTCCACCGGCTTCGGCAAGAACAAGGACGCCGATGGTCTGGCCATGGCCGAGGCTGGCGCCATGGCCGAGCAGCTCAACGCAGAGATTCGCACCCACACCCGTATCACCGGCATTGACCCCGGCCACAAGCGTCTGTGGATCGGTGAGGAAGCCGTGGCCTACCGCGATCTGGTACTGGCCTGGGGCGCAGAGCCCATCCGCGTGCCGGTGGAAGGCGATGCCCAGGATGCGATCTTCCCGATCAACGACCTGGAGGACTACGCCCGCTTCCGTGCTGCTGCGGCTGGCAAGCGTCGGGTGCTGATCCTCGGTGCCGGCCTGATTGGCTGCGAGTTCGCCAATGACCTGACCGCGGGCGGTTACCAGGTCGAAGTGCTGGCGCCTTGCGAGCAAGTGATGCCTGGCCTGCTGCATCCGGCCGCTGCCGCCGCCGTGCAGAGCGGTCTTGAAGGTCTCGGTGTGCGCTTTCATCTGGGCCCCGTGCTGGCCAACCTCAACCATCAGGGTGATGCCCTGCAGGCCCTGCTTTCCGACGGCAGCCAGGTCGAGTGCGATGCCGTGGTCTCGGCCGTTGGCCTGCGCCCGCGTATCGACCTGGCCGCTGCTGCCGGGCTCGACGTCAACCGCGGCGTGATGGTCGACCGTGAGCTGCGCACTTCCCACGCCAATATCTATGCGCTGGGCGACTGCGCTGAGGTCGATGGTCTCAACCTGCTCTACGTGATGCCGCTGATGGCGTGCGCCCGAGCCCTCGCCAAGACCCTGGCCGGTGAGCTCACTGCCGTGAGCTACGGGCCAATGCCGGTTACGGTGAAGACGCCGGTTTGTCCGTTGGTGGTATCGCCGCCGCCGCGTGGCAGCCAGGGTGAGTGGACGGTTGAGGGTTCTGCCGGCGACATCAAGGCGCTCTGCCGTGACGCTGCCGGCGCGCTGCTGGGCTATGCCCTGACCGGTACGGCCGTGCAGGAGAAACTGGCCCTGAACAAGGAATTACCGCCCCTGCTGGCATGATTGCCTGCCGTTCTGTCGGATACGCCACGAAATTGCCTGGTTAAACTGCCGGGCGAGACTGGCGTAGTACGATGCGGCATGCCATTCTCCCTTGGGTCTGCCGCAGCGCAGAGCTGTTGCGGCGCCTTGGGCGCTGTTCTGGAAGAACAGCACGGACACAACAACAAAAAACCGTCAAAGAGGCATCTATGCGTAAACCGGAACTCGCCGCCGCCATCGCCGAAAAGGCTGATCTGACCAAGGATCAAGCCAATCGTGTACTCAACGCCGTACTGGAAGAAATCACCGGTGCACTGAACCGCAAGGACAGTGTGACCCTGGTGGGCTTCGGTACTTTCGTCCAGCGCCATCGTGGCGCCCGTACTGGCAAGAACCCGCAAACCGGTCAACCGGTGAAGATCAAGGCCAGCAACACCGTCGCCTTCAAACCGGGCAAGTCCCTGAAAGACGCGGTCAACTGAGCCCGTTGCCCGGAGCCGTTCGGCTCCGGGCTTCTCCCACATCGGAGCTGCTTGTCTGTCGTAGGCTTCGTTGTGCGCACCGACGCAAATCTGTGCTTTCAGGCGTACCCTACGTCGCAACTCCTTGCAGCCGTGCTTTGGACGGGCTGTAGTCTTGCAAGAAAACCACTACAATGCGCGGCCATCATCTTCGATCACGAGGGCCTGTGCATGAAATTCCGTTTTCTTCTGTGGATGCTGGGCCGTCTGATGGCCAAGGCCAGCCGTGAAAACCCTGCGTTTCGTCAGCAGCTCGAAGGCCGCGACATGGTGTTCCAGCTGCACACCCTCGACGGCAAGGTCGCCCGTCATTTCATCGTCTCGGGCCAGCGTGTCAGCAGCAAGCGCGGTGTGGCCAGCGAGCCGGCGTTTGCCATCGGCTTCAAGGATGCGGCTTACGGCTTTGCCACTATGACCGCGAAGAACAAGCAATTGGCCTTCATGCAGGGCATCCAGAACAAGGACATCCAGATCCAGGGCAACCCGGCGCTGGTCATGTGGTTCCAGGGGCTGACCAAGTACCTGATGCCGAAGAAGAAGGCCGAAGCGCCGAAAAAGGCCGCCTGATTCGCCTGTGAGCGTGGCACGACTGGCCGCCACGCCTCGCTTTGGTTAGGCTCCCCACACGTTCTTGTGGAAAGCCCGGCCATGCGTCTTTTTCTGTTGTCCCTCTTATCGCTGCTGGCGGCCGCCTCGGTGCGTGCCGAGCCCGCAGAGCCGAAAGCCCTGTTGCCGTTATTCGAACTCGCCGGGATTCATCTGCTCTGCGAGCAGAGCCTGCCGCTGCTGCAGCGCGGCCAGGAGGAGGCTGAGCAGAAGCGCCTGGCCCAGCTATTTGCAGGTGAAGCGTTTTGTCTGGATCTGGCCAAGCGCGTGGGCGCACGCTTCGAGGCCGAACAGCTAGCGGAAATACGTGAGCGTCTCGACAGCCCGCTGGCGCAACGCTTCACCTCTGCCGAGCGCGCAGTAGGGGAGCAACCCGAGGGGCTGGTCGAATATCGCCAGCGTTTGAGCGAGCAGCCGCCCCGTGGCGTGCGCCTGGAACTGGTCAAGCGCCTCGACGCAGCGGCGCAAACCACGGCGTTGGCCAGCCTGCTGCGTTACGAGGTGGGCAAGACTCAAGCGCTGCTGGCGTTGAGGGCGCGGGGTGAGAACCTCGACGAGGCCGAGTTGCAGGCTCGTACGCAGGAGCAGGCGCGAGCCATACGTGAGTCCAGCGCGCAGGCAGTCGAGTCCTTCATGTTGTATGCCTACAGGCAATTGCCCAGCGACCAACTGGCCGAGTATGCAGCGCTGTACGAGCACGCCAGTGTCAATCAACTGCTCAGCGCCAGTATCGAGGTCGTGCCGCAGCTGTTCGGCGAGCGCCGCGAACAACTGCGCAAAGCAGCGAGCAAACCATAGGGCGGATCGGAACGCCGACCGCTCGTAGCGCCAGCCATCCAACGGCTTACTGCTTCGCGACGGCTACATGGATGTAGGAGGTTGAGCGGCGCAGGCTGCCAAAGCCGAGTGCACCCTACGATGCGACGGTTGTATGGATGCCCGTCGTAGGGCGGGTGCAACCCGCCATTTAGCCCGCCTGGTCGTTCAGTGTGGGTGCTGGAACTGTGCGGCCAGCTCGCGCAGGGCAACTTCGGCGCTGAGAACCTTGCTCACCGCATCTTCGGCCTTTTCCCGGCTCAGGCCCAGGGCCTCGAACAATTCATCGTCGATCTCGCCCTGTGGGCCCGCGCCGATGCCGCGATTGCGTAGCAGGCTGACCGCCAGACACACTAGGTTGGGGAAGGCGGCGTTGTCGCCGGCATAACTCGGATCCTGCTGGAAGCGCAGGGCGCTGGACAGTTCCTCCGGCATATCCCAGTGACGCATCAGCCAGGCACCGATCTGTTCGCGGGTGATACCCAGCAGGTGCTGTTCGATGTGGCTGTGCGACAGGTGCGGGTTGACCTCCAGGTGGCGGCAGATCAGCGAGAAGTGCGGTGGGAAGACGTGCGCGAGCACCAGATAACCGAAGTTGTGCAGCAGGCCGGCGAGGTAGGTGAGGCCCGCTTCCGGGCGCTGCGCGCGCGGCATGGCGCGGGTCAGGCCCTCGATCACCGCGGCGGTATAGATCGCCTGCTGCCAGTAGGGCGTGGCGTGTTGCGGCTGATCCTTGGGCAGACTCAGGGTCTTGCCCAGCGCCAGGCCGAGAGCCAGGTTGATCACCAGATCGAAGCCCAGCACGCGGACGATGGCATCTTCCACTGAGCGAATCTTGCCGGGCGCGGCGTAGTAGGGCGAGGCCGCCCAGCTGACCACCTGCGCGGCCAATGCCGGGTCGGTTTCCACCACACCGGTGATGTCGTCCACCGTGGCATTGGGGTCGACGCGTAGCTTGATGATCTTCTGCGCAGTTTCCGGCAGTGGCGGAATCTCGATGGTTTCTTCCAGGCGCTGCTGAATGCGGCGCGCGGTGAAGGCCTGCACCGCCTGGGTGATTTCTGCGCGGTCGTCATCGGGGCGGTCGAGGTTCAGGCGGATGGCGCTGACCGGTTCGCCGAAGCGCGCGGCGCTGGCTTTGCTCAGCAACCCCTTGAAGGCCTCGGTAGGAATTTCCAGTAGCACGCCCGGCTGGCCTGACTCGATCAGCAGCTTCGGCACTTGCAGCAGGCGTTCTTCATACAGGCAGGGCGAGCTGGTCAGTGGTGGCAGGCCTGGCAGGGCGGCCAGGTTGTGCTTGCCGAGCATGCGTTCGAGGCGCTCCGGCTTGACTGCGGTGAGCTGACGCCCGGTGAGTTCTGCCAGGCGTGACAGATCCAGCAGGTGGCTGCGTGGGTAGAGCACCAGCAGGGCGCCGACAGCGTCATCCACCAGCACGGCTTGCAGGCGCGTCTCGTTTGGCAGACCCGGTCGCTCCGCGCGTACCTGGTAGGGCACGGCGAGTTTCTCCAGCAGTTGCACGATCACGGCAGGGGCCTGCGGGTTGTCGTTGGGGGCGAGGGCGGCTTCAGTCATATCGGTATCCGGCGTTGGCGCATCTGTTTCGGAGTATAACCAGCGGGCAGTTGCGCAAAGGTTCGTGGCGGCAGTTGTCCTGTGACCAGGTTCACACTTGACCGTATTGCTGGCCGTGACGCAACCAGCGTTCCAATAATGGAGCCACATGTTGTGGCCAATGTTCCAAAAGTGCCTGCGCTGCATCGCGAACGGCTGGTAGCAGATCGGCGTCGCGCATCAGATCCGCCACCTTGAACTGCAGCAGGCCGGTCTGCCGGGTGCCGAGCATTTCGCCCGGGCCGCGCAGTTCCAGATCCTTCTCGGCGATGACGAAACCATCGGTGGTCTCACGCATGATCGCCAGGCGCTCACGGCCCAGTTGCGACAGCGGCGCGTGGTAGAGCAGCACGCAATGGCTGGCCGCGCTGCCCCGGCCGACGCGCCCGCGTAGCTGGTGCAACTGCGCCAGGCCAAGGCGCTCGGGGTTTTCGATGATCATCAGGCTGGCGTTGGGCACGTCGACGCCGACTTCGATCACCGTGGTGGCCACCAGCAATTGCAGGTGGCCTTGCTTGAATTCGTCCATCACCGTGGCTTTTTCGGCCGGCTTCATGCGTCCGTGAATCAGGCCGACGCGCAGCTCGCCGAGTGCCGCCGAGAGCTCCTCGAAGCTGGTTTCCGCCGCCTGGCAGGTGAGCTCCTCGGATTCTTCGATCAACGTGCACACCCAGTAGGCCTGGCGGCCCTGCCGGCAGGCATTGCGCACGCGCTCGACCACCTCATCGCGGCGGCTGTCGGCGATCACCAGGGTATTCACCGGCGTGCGGCCGGGCGGCAGCTCGTCGAGGATCGAGGTATCCAGGTCGGCATAGGCGCTCATCGCCAGGGTGCGCGGGATGGGCGTGGCGGTCATGATCAACTGGTGCGGGCAGAGGCGGCCGTCGATGCCCTTCTGGCGCAGGGCCAGGCGCTGCTGCACGCCGAAGCGGTGCTGCTCGTCGATGATTACCAGCGCCAGGCGCTTGAACTTCACCTCGTCCTGAAACAGCGCATGGGTGCCGACCACCATCGGGCAGCCGCCAGCGATCTGTTCCAATGCCGCCGCGCGTGCTTTGCCCTTGAGCTTGCCGGCCAGCCAGGCGACGTCCAGGCCGAGCGGTGCCAGCCATTTGCTGAAGTTGAGAAAGTGCTGCTCGGCGAGGATTTCGGTCGGCGCCATCAGCGCCACCTGATAGCCCGCTTCCAGTGCCTGCAGGGCGGCCAGGGCGGCGACCACCGTCTTGCCGGCACCGACATCGCCTTGTACCAGGCGCAGCATGGGTTCGCTTTGCGCCAGGTCGTAGGCGATCTCGGCGCCGACCCGTTGCTGCGCACCAGTGGGGGCGAAGCCGAGGTTCTGCAGATACAGCTGCGGTAGTTTCTTGGCCGCAGGCAGGGCCGGAGCCTGCTGCCGGCGTACCTGCTCACGCAGGCGTTGCAGGGACAGCTGGTGCGTCAGCAGCTCTTCGAAAGCCAGACGATGCTGGGCCCAGTGGCGGCCTTCGGCGAGTTCTTCGACATCGGCATCCGGCGGTGGCCGATGCAGGTAGCGGATCGCTTCGTCCAGTGGCGCCAGGCGATAGTCGCGGGCCAGCTCGCTCGGCAGCCAGTCCGGCAGGCTATGGGGCCCGAGGCGCGCCAGCGCCTGCTGGCTGAGTTGGCGCAGACGCTGCTGGGTCAGCCCTTCGGTGGTCGGATAGATGGGCGTCAGGCTCTGCTCCACCGGTGCCGGTTCGTCGCCGCTCTGCGCGCGGTATTCCGGGTGGTAGATTTCCAGGCCGGTGGCGCCAGGGCGTATTTCGCCATAACAGCGCAGCGCCGTGCCGCGTTTGAGACCTTCCTTCTGCGCCTGGCTGAAGTGGAAGAAACGCAGGCTCAGCGTGCCGCTGCCATCCTGCAGGCGCACCAGCAGGCTGCGGCGCCGGCCCATGACCACGTCGGCGCCGGCGACGATACCTTCGACCACGGCATCCAGGCCTGGGCGCAGGGCGCCGATGGGGGTGATGCGGGTGCGATCCTGGTAGCGCAGCGGCAGGTGAAAGAGAACGTCCTGCAGGCTCTCCAGGCCAACCTTGGCCAGTTTTTCCGCCAGCGCCGCCCCCACGCCCTTGAGCGTGGTAACGGGAACGCTGGCCAGTTCGGTCACGCCTGCTCTCAGGCGCTCTTGGCCTGGGGACGGGCCACCGAGCACAAGCGAATGGAGTCGGCCAGTACCTCGATGGCGTTGGGCCGCGGGAAGCTGGCGCGCCAGGCGATGGCCACGGTGCGGAAGGGCACCGGTGCGCTGAGTGGACGTACTTCGATCACGCCGGGTGCGTAGTGGTGGCTGTCCACCGCCGAGAACGGCAGGATCGACACGCCAAGGCCAGAAGCGACCATGTGGCGGATGGTTTCCAGCGAGCTGGATTCCACCGTGGTGTGCTTGCCGTGGTCGTCGCCGCCCTTGCGCAGGGTTGGGCAGGCTTCCAGCACCTGGTCGCGGAAGCAGTGGCCTTCGCCGAGCAGCAGCAGGCTCTTGTCGTTGAGCAGCTTAGTGTCGATGGTGTCCATCGCCGCCCAGGGGTGACCGGCTGGCAGCAGGGCATAGAAGGGCTCGTCGTACAGCGGCTTGGTCAGGACATCGGCCTCTTGGAACGGCAGGGCGATGATGATCGCATCCAACTCACCGGTACGCAGTTTGTCGCGCAGGATATGGGTGAAGTTTTCCTCGATGTACAGCGGCATGTCCGGGGCGACCCGGTGCAACTGCGGAATCAGGTGTGGGAACAGGTAAGGGCCAACGGTATAGATGGCGCCGATCTTCAGCGGTGCAGCCAGCTGATTCTTGCCGGCCTGGGCCAGCTCGCGGATGCCCTGAGCCTGCTCCAGCACCTTCTGCGCCTGGGTGACGATGCCCTCGCCGACCGGGGTCAGGCGTACCGCGCTCTTGCTGCGTTCGAAGATCAGTACGCCAAGCTCGTCTTCCAGCTTCTTCACGCCGACGGACAGGGTCGGCTGGCTGACGTGACAGCGTTCGGCGGCGCGGCCGAAATGCTGCTCCTGGGCAAGGGTGACGATGTAACGCAGTTCGGTGAGGGTCATAGTCTTTTTCCATTGAACTGCCACAAGCATAGCGGGTGTAGTCAATGGAACCAAGCGCCCGCGGCTCTGCACCGAGGGCACTTGTTTTCAGCGTTGTTCCAGCGAGTAGACAAAAGGCGCGACGATTTCCAGCGTGCCGTTCTTCAGCAACTCGGCTGGTGGCTTGGGCAGCGGCTGGGCGCGACGGATGGTCTGCAGCGTGGCGCGATCCAGCGATGCGCTGCCGGTCTTGCCCACCAACTCGTAGGACAGCACCATGCCGTTGCTGTCGATCACGAAGCGCAGCCGATTGGTGCCCTTCAGGCCACGGCGCCGTGCATCTTCCGGGTAGCGCTTGTAGCGCGCCAGATGATTGAACAACTCGCTCTGCCAGGTGCGTTCGGCGGCGCTGGGAACACTGGGCGCGGCCAGTTGCGGTGCAGCCGGCTTGTTCTCGCTGGGTGTTTCATTGGTCGGGGCAACGCTTTCCTTGACGCTCTCGGTTTCCTGCGGCTTGGGCGGAACCGGCTCAGGCGGTTTCGGCTTGGGAGGCTGGGGTTTGGGCTGCGGCTTGGGTTTGGGCGGCAGGGCGATCTTCGCCTTGGGCGCTTCGGCCAGCTTGGGCAGCGGCTCCGGTTCCGGCTGCACCTGCGGGGGCGGCGGAGGTGCCGGGGCAGGCGCCGGTGCTGGTAGCGGTTCCAGTTCGATCATCATGGCGGCGGGCGGCAGTTCCAGCGGTTCTGCCTTGACTGTCCAGTACATCGCCCAGAGTCCGATCGCCACATGCAGGCCGAGGATCACCAGCAGACTGATGCCCCAGCCGGACAACTTGCGTACGTTGGCCATCAGTTACCGACCGTCTCCAGACCTACCAGGCCGACTTTCAGATAACCCGCGCTGCGCAGGGCATCCATGACTTCCATCAGACGGCCGTACTCGACCTTCTTGTCGCCACGGACGAAGATGGTCTTGTCCTTGTCGGACTGGGTCAGCTTGTCCAGGGTGGCGCCGAGCTGTTCGTCGCTGATCGCGTCGTTGTCCAGGTACAGGCTGAGGTCTTCCTTGATGCTGACGTAGATCGGCTTGTCCGGGCGCGGCGCGGGCTTGGCGGTGGAGGCGGGCAGATCCACCTTGATGTCCACCGTTGCCAGTGGTGCGGCGACCATGAAGATGATCAGCAGCACCAGCATCACGTCGATGAAGGGCGTGACGTTGATCTCGTGGCTTTCCTGCAGCTCATCGCTATCGTGCAGATGGATGCCCATGACTTACCCCACCTTGACCATGTGCGGAGCCTGACGCTCAGAGGGCAGGTGGTCGAGGTCACGGCTGACCAGCAGCAGTACCTGCGCCGAAGCGTCCGCTACCTGTGCCTTGTAGCCGGTAATGGAGCGGGCGAAGACGTTGTAGATGATCACGGCCGGAATCGCCGCGACCAGACCCAGGGCGGTGGCCAGCAGGGCTTCTGCAATACCGGGAGCGACGACGGCGAGGTTGGTGGTCTGCGATTTGGCGATACCGATGAAGCTGTTCATGATGCCCCAGACGGTACCGAACAGGCCGACGAAGGGCGCGGTAGAGCCGATGGTGGCGAGCATGCCGGTGCCCTGGCTCATCTGCCGGCCGCTGGCCGCGACCATGCGTTCGAGGCGGAAGCTGACGCGTTCCTTGAGGCCGTCGGCTTCACGCACGCTGCCGGTCAGCTTCACTTCTTCGAGGGCGTCCTGAACCAGGCGATGGGAAATGCACGCTTCGCCATCCATGCTGTTGCCGGCATCCTTGAGCGTGCGCGCAGCCTTCAGAATCGGCATTTCGCGGCGCAGGCGGCGCTTGGCGACGAACAGTTCGATGCTCTTGGCCAGCCAGATGGTCCAGGTCAGAACCGAGGCCAGCAGCAGGCCGATCATGACCGACTTCACTACCACATCGGCGCTCTGATACATGCCCCATGGAGACAGGTCATGGCCGGCCAGGGCTTCGCTCATTTCAGCTTCTTCGAGCGCAGTCTCGGGCAGCGCTGGGGCGATTTCGGCCTGCTCCGCCGGGGTAACGGTGGCGTCGCTGCTGGCCTCACTGGTGGTCGGCGGCGTGGCGGTAGCGGTGGGGGTGGCTTCATCGGCGACTGCGGAAGTGGCCAGGGTCAGACCGAGCAGCAGGGTGGCCAGCAGGCGCAGGGGAGAGACATCGCGGATTACGGACTTCATGAGACGGTCCTGAGATAGAGGGAAATGTGCCGGTAGGACGATGCGAGTGCATCACCCTGATAACTGTTGAGAGTCATTATTGTTTGAGAATGTAACATATAACTATTTTTCGCGTCACGCCGCTAATCCGATCCCTCTTCGTCGCCGTGGTTGGCGATAATCGCGTCGTGCCTCTTGCTGAGTCTTTCCGGAGCCTTCGATGACAGCCTCTCCCACACTTCTGGTCGCCGGTTGCGGCGATGTCGGTAGCCGCCTTGCCTTGCAGATGCATCGACTGGGCTGGACGGTGCACGGCCTGCGCCGTAATACCAGTGCCTTGCCTGAAGGGATTCTGCCGCTGGCTGGCGATCTGCAGGCCGATGCCTGTCCGGTGGCCTGGCCTGTGGGGGCGGTGGATTATGTGGTTTACGCCGCCGCCGCGACGCAGCATGACGAGGCCGGTTATCGGGCGGCATACGTCGATGGCTTGCAGCGTGTACTGGGCTGGCTGGCGCAGCACGGGCAGCGCCCGAAGCGCCTGTTGTTCACTTCCAGCAGTGGCGTTTATGGCCAGCAGGAGGGGGAATGGATCGACGAAGACTCGCCTGCCGAGGCGCAGAGCTATTCGGCGGTCATCATGCGTGAGGCTGAGCGTGTGGCTCTGGACAGTGGTTTACCGGCAACCACGGTGCGTCTTACCGGCCTCTACGGCCCTGGGCGCGAGTGGTTGCTGGGGCAGGTGCGGGGAGGCTACCGGGTCAGCGAGGCGCCGCCACTCTACGGCAACCGCATCCACGTCGATGATGCCGCCGGCTTGCTTGCAGCCCTGCTGAAGGCCGACGCACGAGGCGAGGCCCTGGCCGACTGCTACCTGGGCGTGGACGACGAGCCGGCGCCACTGCACGAGGTGGTGGGCTGGCTGCGTGGGCAGTTGGGCGTCACGCACTGGAGTGACGAACAGCGCGTTCGCCGTGCCGGCAGCAAGCGTTGTCGCAACGCCCGCGCCCGTGCGCTGGGCTGGGCGCCGCAGTATCCCAGTTACCGTGAAGGTTACGCGGCGATCCTGGCGGGTCGCTGAGCCGCTGCCGAGATGGATGCCAATCGCCTTCTGGCCAAGCCCTGGTTACCGGGAATCGAGCTGTTCCACGCCGACTTTTCCGGCCAGCCGTTCGGGCGCCACAGTCACGATGCATTTGCCGTCGGGGCGATCGTGCAGGGTGTGGGCGGCTACCAGTGCCGCGGTCAGCGCCACGCGCTACCAGCGGGAACCCTGTCGCTGATGAATCCCGAGGAGCCGCACACCGGGCACGCCGAGTCGCCGCGACTGATCTACCGCATGCTCTACGTCGAGGAGTCGCGACTGCCTGCTCTGCTTGGGCGCAAGAGCCTGCCCAGTGGCTTTCGCATGCTCAATCCCCACGATGACGGGCACGTGGCGGCGGGATTGGCGCGTCTGGCCGGCCAGTTCGAAGGGGGCGATGCGCTGGCGCTGGAGAGTGAGCTGCTGGCACTGCTGGAACTGGTGTTCGTGCGGCACGGAGGCTTGCGCGAGGCGCGTCCAACGGCGCGCGACGGCGGTGTCACTGCCCAGCTGCGCGACTACCTGGAGGCGCATTACGCCGAGTCCGTCAGTCTGGAGCACCTGGCCGCTCTGCTACAGCGCCACCCGCGCCATCTGATCGAGGCCTTCCGTCGCGCTTATGGCGTGCCGCCGCACACCTATCTGCTGCAATGCCGGGTACGTGAAGCCAAGCGCAGGCTGCTGGAGGGGCGAGCCCTCACCGAGGTGGCGCTGGATCTGGGGTTCTACGACCAGGCGCATTTCAGTGGCGTGTTTCGCCGCTTCACCGGCGTTACGCCGGGGCGTTTCCGCGCCTTGGCCCAGGAGTGAGACCGCAGTGCTGCAGGACGAAATCGCGGCGTTGTTCCAGGCTGGCCGGTGGCACGTCGATGAGCTGGTAGCCGAAGTCCGCATAGACCTCCCGCATCACCTCGGCGGTTCGCTCGGCCTCGGCCGCATCCTGGCGACGCTCGGCATCATTGCAGTAGATCTGTGGCCAGTGCGGCAGCAGGAATACCTGTGGTTGGTAACGTAGCTGACGTGCCGCTCGCAGCAGGTGGCGGGCTACCGGTAGGCCGCTCAGACGCAGATAGCCGATCACGTCCACCAGGCCGCGATCGAAGAATACCGGTTCCCTCAGCGCCAGTGCCTGACGATGGGTGCGCAGTTCCCAGGCCAGCATCAGTTCGGCAAACAACAGCGGTTCTCGCCAGGGCAGGCCATGGCCGTCGATGGTTTGTTGGTCGCGGATGATTGCCCGCCCGGCTTCTTCGACGACGTTGTGACCGGCTTGCGCCAACGCTGTCAGCAAACTGCTTTTGCCGCTGCCGGGACTGCCGGTCAGGACGTGGAATGGCGGAAGTTGCATCACTGGGACCTCTGAGTTTTTTCCAATACACCGGCTCCCGCCTTGCCGACACTGCCTCCGCCAAACGGAGGTGTCATGTTCGCGTTGTTTCTGCTGGTGGCCGGTACCCATTTCGCAGCCTTGCTCTCGCCGGGGCCGGATTTCTTTCTGTTGATTCGCACTGCGCTGGCCAAGGGCCGGCGCCAGGCGGATGGCTGTGCCTGGGGCATTGCCCTGGCCAATCTGCTGAGCATGTTGCTGGTGTTGTTCGTGTTGGGTTTGCTGCCGGGCGAAGGCGGCTGGTTGTGGCGTGGAGTGCAGGGGCTTGGCGGGCTTTACTTTGTCTGGATCGGCGCGCAGGCGCTGGCCTCCCGACGTGATCTGGCGCTGCCGCAGGGCGATCAGATTTTGCTGGGAAGCAGGTGGCGGGGGCTACGCCAGGGTGTGCTGGCCAGCAGCCTCAATCCCAAGCTGCCGCTGTTCTATGCGGGGCTGTTCGGCGTGTTACGTGAGGCGGCGATGCCGGGCTGGGGATTGGGGCTGGTGATGGCGTGGATGACCCTGGTGGTGCTGTTCTGGGATCTGGCCCTGGTGCGCCTGCTCGATCAGCCGCGCTGGCGCACCTGGTTGCAGCGCCGGGTGCGCTGGCTGGATCGCGGTTGTGGTGCGCTGCTACTGGCCCTGGGCTTGTGGCTGTTGCTCGGCGCCTGGTGAGCCTTTCCAGGCTCTTCTCAACGACGTTTCAGCAGCCAGCGTTGGGGGCCGGGCTGATATTGGGGCATCTCGTCGAACTGAGCGCGATTCTGCGCTTCGAAGATACGCAGCTGGTTGCCCTCGTGGACGAACAGCCAGGGTTGGCCTTGATCGCCCAACTGCAGCCACAGGCTGTCATGCTCGCCGCTCATGGCCGCGCAGTCGCCGGCCAGGCACAGCGCATAGCGTTCGGCGCCAGGTAGGCCCTGCACCTCGCCAGTGGGGGCGAAGCGCACCAGGCCGCCCTGGCCGAGACCTTCTTCGATCAGCCAGTCTCCGTCCAGGTAACTGCGGTACAGCGCCTGTTCGAAGCTGCTGCCCAGCGGCAGCTTCTCGCCTGTCTGGGGCACGCGGACGAATTGCTGCTCAGGCCAGTAATCGCTGGCAACCTGGGTCAGCTTTGCGCCTTGCAGTTGCAGCTGCTCCTTGTAGTCGCCGTAGAAGGTGACTTGCCAGCGACCTTCGTCGAGCGCTTGCAGGCGCCCTTCGGCCAGCTCGAAGCCATTGCTGTAGTCGGCCTGCTGGTGCTGCGGATCGACCTGCCACTCCAGGTTCGGCCCATAGGCGGTCAGTGCTTCGCGCAGGCGACCGCTCTCGACAGCGGCATCGATGGCTGCCTGGTTGATCCAGGTACCGCTCGGGTCATTGTTCGGCGTGCTGGCGCAGCCAGTGAGCAAGGCGCCGCATAGCAGCAGAGGAAGCAGACGCATGGCGATCTCCATGCTGGAGGAGGGAGAGCGGGGCAGTGCCCCGCCCGAACGGCTTACTCGATGACCAGGATGGCGTCCATTTCCACCTGCGCGCCACGCGGCAGGGCGGCAACGCCGATGGCGGCGCGCGCTGGATAAGGCTGCTCGAAGTAGCGGCCCATGACCTCGTTGACCTTGGCGAAGTGCGAGAGGTCGGTGAGGAAGATGTTCAGCTTGACGATGTCCTTGAACGAACCGCCGGCGGCTTCGGCAACGGCCTTGAGGTTCTCGAACACCTGCACGGTCTGGGCTTCGAAACCCTCGACCAGCTCCATGCTCACCGGATCCAGCGGAATTTGACCGGACATGTAGACGGTGTTGCCGGCCTTGATCGCCTGGGAGTAGGTGCCGATGGCGGCGGGGGCCTTGTCGCTGGTGATGAAGGTCTTGCTCATGAATCGCTCCTTGTGAGAACTGACTGGGTCGAGCACCCAGCCTACAGGCTACAAATAGGGGAATTGTGTCAGGCGCGTACTCGGGTGATACGCATCACGCCCTTGAGTGCGCGCAGTTTCTTGATCACGCGAGCCAGGTGCACGCGGTCATGCACGCTGACCACCAATTGCACCACGCTGATACGGCCATCGCGTTCGTCCATGCTGATCTTCTCGATGTTGCCATCGGCGGCATTGACGCTGCTGGCCAGCAGGGCGATCAGGCCGCGCTGGTGTTCCAGCTCGACGCGCAGTTCGACGTTGAATTCGCCGGTAACGTCCTTGGCCCAGTTGAGCTGGATGCATTTTTCCGGATTGTGGCGGATGTCGACGATGTTCCGGCAACTCTCCATGTGCACCACCATGCCCTTGCCGGCAGACAGGTAGCCGACGATGGGGTCGCCCGGGATCGGCGTACAGCACTTGGCGTAGCTCATCACCAGACCTTCGGTGCCGCGAATCGCCAGCGGCCCTTCGCTGCTTGGCAGGGCATCGTCGCCGCTCTCGGCCAGCAGGCGGCGAGCCACGACGTAGGCCATGCGGTTGCCCAGGCCGATGTCTTCGAGCAGATCCTCGATGACCTCCTGGCGGTATTCACCCAGCACCGTCTGAATGCGCTCGGGGGAAATCTTTTCCAGGTGCGTGTCGAAGCTGGCCAGCACCTTGTTCAGCAGGCGCTCGCCGAGGTTGATGGATTCGGAGCGGCGCTGCTGCTTGAGGGCGTGGCGGATGTGCGTGCGCGCCTTGCCGGTGACCACGAAATTGAGCCAGGCCGGATTGGGACGGGCGCCCGGTGCGGTGACGATTTCCACCGTCGAGCCGCTTTCCAGGGCCTGCGACAGTGGCGCCAGACGGCGGTTGATGCGGCAGGCGATGCAGGTGTTGCCGACGTCGGTGTGCACCGCGTAGGCGAAATCGACCGCGGTGGAGCCTTTGGGCAGCTCCATGATGCGGCCCTTGGGCGTGAACACGTAGACCTCGTCCGGGAACAGGTCGATCTTCACGCTCTCGATGAATTCCAGTGAGTTGCCGGCGCGTTGCTGCAGTTCCAGCACACCCTTGACCCATTGGCGCGCGCGGGCGTGGTTGCCTTTCGGTACTTCGTCCTCATTGGACTTGTACAGCCAGTGCGCGGCGATGCCGTTGTTGGCCATCTCTTCCATCTCGCGGGTGCGGATCTGGATCTCGATGGGCACGCCGTGCATACCGAACAGCGTGGTGTGCAGCGACTGGTAGCCGTTGGCCTTGGGAATCGCGATGTAATCCTTGAAGCGCCCAGGCAGCGGTTTGTACAGGTTGTGCACGGCGCCGAGTACGCGGTAGCAGGTGTCGACCTTGTCGACGATGATGCGGAAGGCGTAGACGTCCATGATTTCGTTGAACGCCTTACGTTTGCCGCGCATCTTCTGGTAGATGCTGTAGAGGTGCTTCTCGCGGCCGATCACCTCGCCTTCCATGCCCTCGCGTTGCAGGCACATCTGGATCGATTCCTCGATCTTGGCGACGATTTCCTTGCGGTTGCCCCGAGCGCGGCGTACAGCGGCGCGAATGCGCTCGGAGCGCATCGGGTGCATGGCCTTGAAGCCCAGGTCTTCGAATTCCACGCGCATGTTGTGCATGCCCAGCCGGTTGGCGATGGGGGCGTAGATTTCCAGGGTTTCCTTGGCGATGCGCCGGCTCTTCTCGTGCGGCATGGCATCGAGGGTGCGCATGTTGTGCAGGCGATCGGCGAGCTTGACCAGAATCACGCGGATGTCGCGGGCCATGGCCATGGCCATCTTCTGGAAGTTCTCGGCCTGCGCCTCGGCCTTGGTCTCGAAGTTCATCTGGGTCAGTTTGCTGACCCCGTCGACCAGTTCAGCCACGGTTTCGCCGAACTGCGCGTTGAGCGCTTCCTTGGCGATGCCGGTGTCTTCGATGACGTCGTGCAGCATGGCGGCCATCAGGCTCTGATGATCCATGTGCATTTCGGCGAGGATGCTGGCCACCGCCAGCGGATGGGTCACGTAGGCTTCGCCACTGCGGCGGCGTTGGCCATCGTGCGCCTGTTCGGCGTAGAAGTAGGCTCGGCGAACCAGGTTGACCTGGTCATGGCCGAGGTAGGCCGAAAGTCGGTCGGCGAGAGCGTCTATGCCAGCCATGGGAGACTCTCCCGTTGGCAGCTGTGGCCCTGCGCCGTGCGACTTCGACCCGGCATCATCGACTTACAGAGGCTCGTTGGCCTCTTCCTCGAAGGCAGCGAACAGCGGTTCTTCTTCGACGATGTCTTCCTGGGCGACGACTTCATAGTCCACCAGGCCAGCGGCGATTTCGCGCAGGGCAACTACGGTGGGCTTGTCGTTTTCCCAAGCCACTTTCGGCTCTTTGCCGCCGGTGGCCAGCTGGCGCGAACGCTTGGTCGCGAGCATGACCAGTTCGAAGCGGTTATCAACGTTGTCCAGGCAATCTTCGACGGTAACGCGAGCCATGGTGTTCCTCGTAACTTGTGCGGATAAGCTTGGCCCGAGCGGGCGAGCGGACTGAATAGTCTAAAAAATCACCAGCGACAATGGAAGCGCTGTTTTACGCCAGCAGTTCGCTGAGCAGGCCGGCATGGCGCTGCTGTTGCTGAGTTTGCGACAACTGGTTGCTGCGGAAGATGGCTTTCAGGTCGCTCAGGGCATGGTTGAAGTCGTCGTTGATCACCAGGTAGTCGTACTCGACGTAGTGGCTCATTTCGCTGACTGCTTCGCGCATGCGCCGCTCGATGATCTCGCCGCTGTCCTGGCCGCGGTTGGTCAGGCGATGGCGCAGCGCCTCCTGGGTCGGCGGCAGGATGAAGATCGACTTGGCCTGTGGCATCAGCTTGCGCACCTGCTGCGCGCCTTGCCAGTCGATCTCGAGGATCAGGTCGAAGCCTTCGGCCAGGGTCTGCTCGAGCCACTTCTGCGAGGTGCCGTAGAGGTTGTCGAAGACCTGAGCGTGCTCAAGGAATTCGCTGCGTTCGAGCATGGCGTTGAACTGCGCATGATCGACGAAGTGGTAGTTGACCCCATCCACTTCGCCCGGGCGCATGGCGCGGGTGGTATGCGAGACCGAGACGCGAATCTGCGGCTCGCTGTCGATCAGGGCTTTGACCAGGCTGGTCTTGCCGGCGCCGGAGGGGGCGGAAACGATATAGAGGGTGCCGGTCGTAGTGGCCATTGGAGCTTCCTGAGCAAATCTTGGTGGGCTTGAAAACGTAGCGAGCGACGGCTAGGCAAGGCGAAATCAGGTGAGAAAGCGGAGTTTACGACTGTAAATGAGCATTTCGAACCTGATTTCAACGCGGTCTAGCCTAGCGCAGCAGTTTTCACTCGATATTCTGAACCTGCTCGCGCATCTGCTCGATCAACACTTTCAGGTTCACGGCGGCCTGCGTGCTACGCGGGTCGAAGGCTTTGGAACCGAGGGTGTTGGCTTCGCGGTTGAGTTCCTGCATCAGGAAGTCCAGGCGCCGACCGGCTGCACCGCCGGCCTTGAGTACGCGACGCACTTCGCTGACGTGAGTGCTGAGGCGATCCAGCTCTTCGGCCACATCGCTCTTCTGCGCGAGCAGCACCAGTTCCTGCTCCAGGCGTTGCGGATCGAGTTCGGCCTGCATTTCAGCGAAGCGGGTCTCGATCTTCTGGCGCTGGCCGGCGAGCATCTGCGGCACCAGCTCGCGCAGGGCGGCGACTTCGTCGAGGATGCTGTCGAGGCGCTCATTGAGCAGCTTGGCCAGCTCGGCGCCTTCACGGGCGCGGCCTGCCTTGAGGTCGCTCAATGCCTGGTCGAACAGTTGCAGAGCGGCGGCGTTGAGGGCCTGCGGGTCGGCCGAGTCGGCCACCAGCACGCCGGGCCAGGCCAGCACTTCCAGCGGGTTGAGCGGCGCGGGCTGTTGAATCAGTGCGGCGACCTGTTCGGCAGCGGCGATCACCTGACGAGCGCGCTCGTTGTCGACCTGCAATTGTTTGCCGGCGCTCTCTTCGGCGAAGCGCAGGGTGCATTCCACCTTGCCACGCGACAGGCCCTGGCGCAGTGCTTCGCGTACGGCGCCTTCGAGATCGCGAAAGGCTTCCGGCAGGCGCAGGTGCGGCTCCAGGTAGCGATGATTGACCGAGCGCAGTTCCCAGCTCAGGGTGCCGTGGGCGGTTGCCTGCTCGTTGCGGGCAAAGGCCGTCATGCTGTGAACCATGGGATACCTCGCGGAAGTCGGCTCGAAAAACGCAGGATTGTAGCGCAGTGAGCCGACCCTACCCAATTCGGCATGTCGCCGCAGTCGCCCGGCCTCTATAATGCGCACTGTTTTCACTTAATGAAGTAGGTATCGCTCGATGAAACGTCCCAGTGGCCGCGCCGCCGATCAGTTGCGCTCGATTCGCATCACCCGCAACTACACCAAGCACGCCGAGGGCTCTGTGCTCGTGGAGTTCGGCGATACCAAGGTGATCTGCACCGTCAGCGTCGAGTCCGGCGTACCGCGTTTTCTCAAGGGTCAGGGTCAAGGCTGGCTGACTGCTGAATACGGCATGCTGCCGCGCGCCACCGGCGAGCGTAACCAGCGCGAAGCCAGCCGTGGCAAGCAGGGTGGCCGTACCCTGGAGATCCAGCGCCTGATCGGCCGTTCGCTGCGTGCGGCACTGGACATGAGCAAGCTGGGCGAGAACACCCTGTACGTCGACTGCGACGTGATCCAGGCCGATGGCGGTACCCGTACTGCGTCGATCACTGGCGCCATGGTGGCGCTGATCGATGCGCTGAAAGTGCTGAAGAAGCGTGGTGCGCTGAAAGGCGAGCCGCTCAAGCAGATGATCGCGGCGGTGTCGGTCGGTATCTATCAGGGCCAGCCCGTGCTGGATCTGGATTACCTGGAAGACTCCGCGGCCGAGACCGACCTCAATGTGGTCATGACCAACGCCGGTGGCTTCATCGAAGTGCAGGGCACCGCCGAAGGCGCACCGTTCCAGCCTGATGAATTCAACGCCATGCTGGCGCTGGCGCAGAAGGGCATGAACGAGATCTTTGAACTGCAGAAGGCCGCCCTGGTCGACTGAGACCTTTCCACGAGCAAGGAGCACCAAGCATGAATGACGAGATGCAAAACCCGGTTCCGACGCCCAGTCAGGAAGCCCGTCAGTGGGCGATGTTCTGCCATTTCTCCGCTTTTCTTGGCTTGGTGTTCCCATTCGGCAATCTGCTCGGTCCGCTGATCGTCTGGCAGATCAAGAAGGATCTCGATCCTTTCGTCGATGCGCAGGGCAAGGAAGCGCTGAATTTCCAGATCAGCGTGGCGCTGGCGGCGGTGATCTGCTTCATCCTGATGGTGGTGGTAATCGGCTTCCCGCTGCTCATGCTGTTGGGGCTGGCTGCGCTGGTGCTGACCATCATCGCCGGTATCAAGGCCAATGAAGGGCAGAACTACCGCTACCCATTCAGTTGGCGGCTGGTGAAGTAGGACGTGTACATCGAGAGGCTCTACGGCCCTCTGATCTGAACAGGGAAGGTGAAAAACAATGAATGTACGGGTTCTGCTCGCCGCGTTGCTGTGCATGGCCATTGGCGGATGCGGCGAGGCTGCGGGTGGCCTTGCCGAGCAGGCGCAGTTGCAGGTACTGAGGGTCGAGGCCGAGCGCCTGCACGATGATGGGCAGTCCGAGCAGGCGATCGCCAAGTTCGAGAAGCTGGTGGCGAGCCCGGCGGCGAGCGATGCGCAGAAGGCCTATGCCTTGCGCTATATCTCGCTGGGTTACTACGAGTTGGGCGACTACCCGCGTTCCGGTGAATACGCCGCCAAGGCTGCAGCGTTCTATCCCGAGGGCTCCTACGACTATCTGGTGAACATGGCGGATGCCGAGCTGATGTTGGGCAAGGTGCCTGAGGCGGTGGTGCGGCTGGAGCAGGCGATCGCCCTGGCACCGCGCAATCTGGCGGCCAACAATGTGCTGGGGCTGGTTTATCTCGGGGATAACGGCGAGCAGTACGTCGACTACCGCAAGGCGCTGATCTACAACCAGGCCGCCTACGAGATCGAACCGGGGCGCATCACCGAGATCGTCCTCGTGCGGAACCTGCTTGCCTTGCAGGAGTACGAGCAGGCCAGAGCCCATCTGCTCGACTTGAGCCAGCGTTACGCCGACGACGAGCATGTGCAGCACCTGCTGGCGCAAGCGGAGGCGGGCTTGGCTCAGGCGCAAGAGTGACGCGGCGGATACAAAAAAGCCGGCGAAATGCCGGCTTTTTCATGAGTGTCGATCAGACGCTGAGAATCCAGTCGTAGTCGACGATCAGCGGCGCATGCTGGGAGAAACGCGGCTGGCGTGGCAGACGTGCGCTGCGCACGCTACGGCGCATGCCGGGGGTGAGCAGCTGGTAGTCGAAGCGGTAGCCCAGGTTGAGCATCTCCGCCTGTTCGTTATCCGGCCACCAACTGAACTGGTCGCCTTCACGGCTGACTTCGCGCAGGGCATCGACATAACCCATGTTGCCAACCACCTCATCCATCCAGGCGCGTTCGGGCGCCAGGAATCCGGGTGATTGCTGGCAGTCGCGCCAGTTCTTCACGTCCAGTTTCTGGTGCGCTACGTGCAGCGAGCCGCAGTAGATGTACTCGCGACGCTTGCGGCGTTGCTTGTCCAGATAATGGGTGAAGTCGTCCATGAACTTGAATTTCTGATTCAAGCTCTCGTCGCCGTCCCGGCCGGATGGCAGGAGCAGACTGGCAATACTTACCTTGTCGAAATCGGCCTGCAGGTAGCGCCCGTAGCGGTCGGCCATTTCAAAGCCGAGGCTGCTGATTACCGCCTTGGGTTGCAACCGCGAGTAAAGTGCCACGCCGCCTTGGCTGGGTACTTCTGCATCGCATGCATAGAGGAAATAGCCATCCAGTTGGAAGGCTTGGTCGTCCAGTTCAAAGGCGGAGGCGCGGGTGTCCTGCAGGCAGATCACGTCGGCATTCTGGGCTTGTAACCAGCTGAGCAAACCTCGCTCGGCCGCAGCCTGAATACCATTCACGTTCACACTGATGATCCGCATAAATGGCCCCCAAAAACACATGCATGTATGATACCCGAGCTCACCTCAATTAGCTAAATCCCTGCCGCCCGAGACTTTTCATGCAAGCGTACCAGCGTGATTTCATCCGTTTTGCCATCGAGCGCGGGGTTCTGCGTTTCGGCCAGTTCACCCTCAAGTCCGGGCGTACCAGCCCCTACTTCTTCAATGCCGGCCTGTTCGACAGCGGTCTGGCACTGGCGCAACTGGGGCGCTTCTATGCGGCCGCCATCGTCGATAGCGGCATTGACTTCGACGTGCTGTTTGGCCCGGCCTACAAAGGCATTCCGCTGGCGGCGACCACTGCAGTGGCACTGGCCGAGCATCATCAGCGCGATCTGCCCTGGTGCTTCAACCGCAAGGAAGCCAAGGATCATGGCGAAGGTGGCACCCTGGTCGGTGCGCCGCTCAAGGGCCGTGTGCTGATCGTCGATGACGTGATCACCGCCGGTACCGCCATTCGCGAAGTCATGCAGATCATCCAGGGCCAGGGCGCTCAGGCCGCCGGCACGCTGATCGCGCTGAATCGCCAGGAGCGTGGTCAGGGCGAGCTTTCCGCCATTCAGGAAGTCGAACGCGATTTCGGCATGCCGGTAGTGAGCATCGTGTCACTTGAGCAGGTACTGGAATATCTGGCAGGTGATGCTGAACTGAAGCAATATCTCCCGGCTGTCGAAGCCTATCGCGCCGAGTACGGAATCTAGCCCTAGCACAAGGTAGTCCTATGCCTGCACCGCTCCTGACCCGCTGTACGCTGCTATGTAGCCTGCTGCTGCCGTTGTCTGGAGTGGCTGCCGAGCTGTATCGCTACGTCGACGACAAGGGCGTGACCGTGCTCAGTCGGCAGGGTGTGCCGCCCGAGTTCATCGGCAAGGGTTACGAAGTGCTCAACGATCAGGGCCGTGTAGTGCGGGTGATTCCACCGGCTCCGACGCCGGAAGAATTCGCCCGCATGCAGGCGGACAAGGCCCGTGCCAGCAGCGATGCTCAGTTGCTGCGTCTGTACACCAATCTCGATGATGTCGACCGCGCCCGCGAGCGCAAGCTGGCCGAGCTCGACAGTGTCACCAGCGTTGCCCGCGGCAATCTGCAGTCGGTGCGTACCCAGCAGGCCAACCTGCAGAGCCAGGCCGCGGATCATGAGCGGGCCGGACGTCAGGTGCCGGAACCGCTGCTGGTGCAGATCAACAACCTCAAGGAAGAGCAGCAGCGTCTGCTGCGTGATATCGCTCGCTACAAGGAGGCGCGGATCCAGGCCGAGGCCGGTTTCGCCGCTGACCGTACGCGTCTGGCCGAGTTGTTCGGCGAGCCTCGAAACCAGCCATAAGCGTTTACCGTCTCAACTCTGCGGCTGAGTCTTCTCGAAACTCTCGATCTTTTCCCTGAGCCACTGCGGCAGCGGTGCGCTGCTGCGTGTCGCGCCGTCGGCATGCACATAGACGATTTCGCCGCTGGTCAGCAGTTCACCGTCGCGCCATATGCCCAGCGCGAAGGTCAGGCTGGAACGGCCCAGGCGGGCGCTGCGGATGCCGATCTGCAACTGATCGTCGAAGCGTGCCGGGGCCCGGTATTCGAGCAGGGTGCGGATGGCGAAGAAGTCACCGCCGTCCTGCGCCAGATCCGCCGGGTAGGCAACGCCTAAAGCCCTGAAGTATTCGGTGATGGCGACGTCGGCGTAGGTCAGGTAGTGGCCGTTGAAGACGATGCTTTGCGGATCGACCTCGGCCCAGCGCACGCGCAAGGCGTGAAAGAAGGTGAACTGACTGGCTTCGGGCAGGCTGCTCATGGGCGTTCCTTTATGAAGGTTGCCTGGCGAGCGTGCGTGTTGAGTCGGATTGCAGCAAGTCCGAGTTGCTGTGCGGATGGCCTGCGATAAGCCTGTTCGATAGCGCGGGTAGGGTGCATCGTTTGCCAGGCCCTCTCCCGCAAGCGGGAGAGGGTCAGCAGAAGGCCGCGTGGCGGCCCTTTTTAAGAGCGCTTGCGGTTGGTGATCAGGGTACCGACACCGCTGTCGGTGAAGATTTCCAGCAGCACCGCGTTGGGCACGCGACCATCGACGATGTGCGCGCTGTTGACGCCACCTTGCACGGCTTCCAGCGCGCAGCGGATCTTCGGCAGCATGCCGCCGTAGATGGTGCCGTCGGCGATCAGCGCATCGACCTGCTCGGTGGTCAGGCCGGTGAGCACTTCGCCCTGCTTGTCCATCAGGCCGGCGATGTTGGTCAGCAGCATCAGCTTCTCGGCTTTCAGCGCCTCGGCGACCTTGCCGGCCACTAGGTCGGCGTTGATGTTGTAGGACTCGCCATCCTGGCCGACGCCGATAGGGGCGATGACCGGGATGAAGTTGCCCTTGACCAGCATGTTCAGCAGCTCGGTATTGACCCCGGTGACCTCGCCGACATGACCGATGTCGATGATTTCCGGCTGGGTCATCTCCGGCGTCTGGCGGCTGACCTTGAGTTTCTTCGCGCGGATCAGCCCGGCGTCCTTGCCGGTCAGGCCAATGGCGCTGCCGCCGTGCTGGTTGATCAGGTTGACGATGCTCTTGTTGACCTGGCCGCCGAGCACCATTTCCACCACGTCCATGGTGGCGGTGTCGGTGACGCGCATGCCGTCGATGAAGTGGCTTTCGATGGACAGGCGCTTGAGCAGATCACCGATCTGCGGGCCGCCGCCATGCACCACCACCGGGTTGATGCCGACCGCCTTCATCAACACGATGTCGCGAGCGAATCCCTGCTTGAGTTCCTCGCTCTCCATGGCGTTGCCGCCGTACTTGATCACCAGGGTCTTGCCGACGAAGCGGCGGATATAGGGCAGGGCTTCGGACAGTACCTTGGCAACCTGGGCGGCGGCGTCACGCTCGAGGGTCATGCAGGGGCTCCTGGAACAAATCGATCAAAAGGGGAGTGACAGGTCGGGGGCGACCTTGTGCAGCTGGGCACGGAACACATCCTGGATGCGCTCCAGCTCTTCCTGGGTGTCGGCCTCGAAACGCAGTACCAGTACCGGTGTGGTGTTGGAGGCGCGGATCAGGCCCCAGCCTTTGGGGTAATCGACGCGCACACCGTCGATGCTGGTGATGTTCGCTTCGCCCCACTGGCCTTCGCGTTGCAGGCGCTCGATCATGCCGAACTTGGTCTGCTCGGTGACCTTGATGTTGATTTCCGGCGTGGAAATATCGCTCGGGAAGGCGTTGAACACGTGCTCGGCGTCGCGCTTGTCGAGGCTGAGGATTTCCAGCAGGCGGGCGGCGCTGTAGATGCCGTCGTCGAAACCGTACCAGCGCTCCTTGAAGAAGATGTGGCCGCTCATTTCGCCGGCCAGCAGTGCGCCGGTTTCCTTCATCTTCTTCTTGATCAGCGAGTGGCCGGTTTTCCACATCACCGGACGGCCGCCATAGCCGCTGATCAGCGGGGTCAGGCGACGGGTGCATTTGACGTCGAAGATGATGTCCGCGCCCGGGTTGCGCGACACCACGTCCTTGGCGAACAGCATCAGCAGACGATCCGGGTAGACGATGGTGCCGGTGTTGGTCACCACGCCGACGCGGTCACCGTCGCCGTCGAAGGCCAGGCCGAGGTCGGCGTTTTCCGCTTTGACGCGGGCGATCAGGTCGACCAGGTTCTCCGGCTTGCCCGGATCCGGGTGGTGGTTGGGGAAGGTGCCGTCGACTTCACAGAACAGCGGGATGACGCTGCAGCCCAAGGCTTCGATCAACTGCGGGGCGATCACGCCAGCCGCGCCGTTGCCGCAGTCGACCACCACGCGCAGCGGTTTGGCCAGGGCGATGTCGTCACGGATGGTCTTGAAGTAGCGCTGCAGTACATCGACCTGTTGCACGCTGCCGACGCCGCTGGCCAGGTCGTTGTTGTCCAGGCGGGTTTTCAGCGCGAGGATCTGCTCGTTGGCCAGGGTGTCGCCAGCGATGATGATCTTGAAGCCGTTGTAGTCCGGCGGGTTGTGGCTGCCGGTGAGCATCACGGCCGAGCGGCCTTCCAGCACGTTGGCGGCGAAGTAGACGACCGGGGTCGGCACCATGCCGATATCGGTGACTTCGCAGCCGCAGTCGAGCAAGCCTTGCACCAGCTGCTGCAGCAGCTCTGGGCCGGACAGGCGGCCGTCACGGCCGACGATGACCTTGGGCTCGCCCTGGGCCAGGCTCTGCGAGCCGATGGCGCGACCGATCCAGTAGGCGTATTCGGCAGTCAGGGTATCGCCGACCACGCCACGGATGTCGTAGGCGCGGAAGATGTCGGCGGGAAGTTTCGGGGCGCTTTGGCTCTTGCTCATTGCGGGGCTCTGCTCCAATCCCAGGAGATCCTGGTCTTCATCGAGAATGTCGATATCGAGGATATCGGTGTCCTGGAACAGCGGGTCGACCAGCTCGGCGGGCTTGGTTGCGGGCTGAGCGGCGGGAGCCGCAGCTGTTCCTTTAGCGGGGGTACTGCTGCCTTCACTGCTGCGGCGTGGCAAACGGGCCAGGCTCTGGGCCAGGGCATCGAGGGCCGGTACGCTGAGGCTGAAGGCTTTGACGCTCTTGCCCGCAGAGAGTTCTTTGAGCATTTGTCCGAGTTGTTTGGCATCGCCATTGACCCGGCGCTGCAGCGCGCCTTGCAGCAGGATCAGGCCGATCACTGCGCCACCCAGGGCAAGCAGCGCGGCGAGGCCAAGCATCACGGGCGGTATGCCACCTTGCGTTAGGCCTGGGCCGGCGGTGAAGCTGATCTTCCAGTGCGGGTTGCCTGTGGAGAAGGTTTGCGCGCTGCCTTCACCGGCCTGACCGCGTTGCAGGAGCACCTGCGCCGGCGTGTTGGCAAACTGCTGCACCAGTTGCACCTGGCCGTACTCGGCCGGTAGTGGCGGTAGGGCCGACAGCAGGCGTTGCAGGTCGACTGCCAGCAGCAGGGTGCCCTGGGCCGGTTGGTTCTCACCGATGCGCAGTGCCACGGCGCTATAGGCCAGCCAACGCTGGCCGACCCGGTAGGCTTCGACGGCTGGCTGCTGGCCGCTCTCGGCGCGGCGCAGCATGTCCAGGCCGGCGAAATTCATCGGTGCGGCGCGCGTGGTGTTCTGTACCGCTTCGCCACGGCGGTTGAGGTGGGCGTCGATCACGCCATCCCAATAGCCCAGGCGACGTTCGGCTTCGCTGACCTGCAAGTTATCGCCACTTTGCAGCGCCTGCAGCAGCTCGGGGTTGCGCGTGGCGGCGAGGCTGTCGGTCTGCAGTTGCTTGAGCGCCTGTTGTACGGCTGCGGCCTGGCTGCTACCGATGGCCTGTACCAACTCGTTCTGACGAGCCTGCTCGGCACTGCCCTGGACGAACCAGAGCAAGGCGCCGCCCGCTCCCACACCAATCAAGGCGGCGAGCAAACCAGGAAGCAGCGGGCCAAGTGAAGGCTTGGCGGCCTTGCTCTTGGTCGCCGGCGCGAGGTTGGCAGGGGTGTCGGCTTCCTTGGCGTTACGCTTGAAGAGTTTCACGCAGGTGCTCCTCGGCGGGTCGTCCTGTGGGCTATGAGTCAGTGGCTACCGGAGTGGCCGAAGCCGCCAGCGCCACGTTGGGTCTCGTCGAACTGCTCGACCAGCTCGAAGTGCGCCTGCACCACCGGCACCAATACCAACTGCGCGATGCGCTCGCCGATGGCGATGGTGAAGGGCGTCTGGCCACGGTTCCAGCACGACACCATCAGTTCGCCCTGGTAGTCCGAGTCGATCAGCCCGACCAGGTTGCCGAGGACGATGCCGTGTTTGTGGCCCAGGCCCGAGCGCGGCAGGATCAGCGCGGCCAGGCCGGGGTCGCCGATGTAGATCGACAGGCCAGTCGGGATCAGTACCGTCTGACCCGGTTCGAGGACGATCTCCTCCTTGAGCATGGCGCGCAGGTCGAGGCCGGCCGAACCGGGCGTGGCGTATTGCGGCAGTGGAAATTCCTGGCCGAGGCGGGGATCGAGGATCTTGGCTTGCAGAGCGTGCATGGTCAGTTCTTGTTCAGTCGTTCGGCGATAAGGGTGATCAACTGGCGGGCGATCTTGCCCTTGCTGGTCTGGGCAAAGCTGGTTTGCTGCAGGCCACGGTCGATCACGGTGATGGCGTTCTCTTCACTATTGAAGCCGATGCTGGGGTTGGCCACATCATTGGCGACGATCAGATCGAGATTTTTGTCGCGCAGCTTGCGCGAAGCGTATTCGAGCAGGTTCTCGGTCTCGGCGGCGAAGCCCACGCTGAACGGGCGATCCTCGCGACCGGCGATGGTGGCGAGAATATCCGGGTTGCGCACCATTTGCAGGAGCATGCCCTCACCACTGCTGGGGTCTTTCTTCAATTTGTGCTGCGCGACCACTTCCGGGCGGTAATCAGCCACCGCCGCTGCCGCGATCAGGACGTCGCAGGGCATCGCTGCTTCGCAGGCGGCAAGCATGTCGCGGGCGCTGACCACATCAATGCGATCAACCCGATCCGGGGTCGGCAGGTGTACCGGGCCACTGACCAGGGTGACCTTGGCGCCGGCTTCGGCGGCGGCCTCGGCCAGGGCGAAACCCATCTTCCCGGAGCTGTGGTTGGTGATGTAGCGCACCGGGTCGATGTTTTCCTGAGTCGGGCCGGCGGTAATCAGGATATGCAGGCCGTCCAGCGCCTGGCGCTGGAAGCAATCGGCGGCCAGGTGGGCCAGGTCGTTGGGTTCGAGCATGCGGCCGAGGCCGACGTCGCCACAGGCCTGGCTGCCGGATGCCGGGCCGAACAGGCGCATACCGCGCTGCTGCAATAGTTCCAGATTGGCTTGCGTGGCCTCATCGCGCCACATCGCCTGGTTCATTGCCGGAGCCAGGGCGATGGGCGCGTCGGTGGCCAATACCAGAGTGGTCAGCAGGTCGTTGGCCACGCCCTGGGCCAGACGCGCGATCAGGTCGGCGGTGGCGGGTGCGATCAGGATCAGGTCTGCCCAGCGTGCCAGCTCAATATGCCCCATCGCCGCTTCGGCAGCGGGGTCGAGCAGGTCGAGGTGCACGGGGTGGCCGGAAAGCGCCTGCAGGGTCAGCGGGGTGATGAATTCGCGTCCGCCCTGAGTCATCACCACACGGACTTCGGCGCCTTGATCCTTGAGTCGGCGAACCAGTTCGGCGCTCTTGTAGGCAGCAATACCGCCCCCGACGCCGACGATGATGCGTTTGCGATACAGCCGCTGCATAGGCCTGCCTTTTATATACCGGTGGATGTGCGCCACGTGACCAACGCCTCCCCAGGCCGGCCCCGTGTAAAAAGATGGGCTACGATAGCACAGCGCCCGCAGCGGATCAGCGGGCGTATGGCTCGACATGGAGGTGGCGCATGAGCATTCGTGATTGGCCCGCGGCGGAGCGTCCGCGGGAGAAACTGCTGGAGCAAGGTGCGGCATCGCTGACCGATGCCGAGTTGCTGGCGATCTTCCTGCGTACCGGGGTTACCGGCAAGAGTGCAGTGGATCTGGCGCGGCATCTGTTGGGCGAGTTCGGCAGCCTGCGAACCCTGCTGGAGGCCGATCTGACTGGTTTCAGTCAGCATCTGGGCCTGGGGCCAGCCAAATACGCGCAACTGCAGGCGGTGCTGGAGATGTCGCGGCGGCATCTGGCCGAGCGCCTGCGCCGTGATTCGGCGCTGGAAAGCCCGCAGGCGGTGCGCGACTACCTCAAGGCGCAGCTGCGTCACGAGCCGCACGAGGTATTCGGTTGCCTGTTTATGGATGCCAAGCATCGCGTGCTGGCCTTCGAGGTGCTGTTTCGCGGCAGCATCGACAGCGCCAGCGTTTATCCACGGCAGGTGGTCAAGCGTTCACTGGCCAACAATGCTGCTGCCGTCATCCTTACCCACAACCACCCATCGGGCGTGTCGGAGCCCAGCCAGGCTGACCGTGTGCTGACCCAGCGGCTCAAGGATGCGCTGGCGTTGGTGGAGGTGCGCGTGCTCGATCATTTCATCGTCGGTGATGGTGAGCCGCTGTCCATGGCCGAACTGGGCTGGATGTAGGGCGGGGTTATTCGACCCTGGCCCTGATGCCATTCAGCATGCGCCGACGGATCAACCCGCTGACCGGGCGGATTGCCAACCAGTAGGGTGTGAACGCCAGGCGGCTGGCGCGATCCGGACAATGCACGCGGGTTTCCGTGATCAGGCGGGTATGGCCATTGCTTGCCGGCTCGCAGCGAAAGCTCAGCAGCAGTCTGGCCACGCCTGGTTCGCGAAATGTGCGGAACGCCTCGCCATCAGTGCAGGGCAGCAGGCCGAAGTCGCTGCGCCAGAAGCGGCCGATCAAACCGTAGGCTGCCTGGTCGGCATCGCGTGCCAGCAGGCTGAATGAGTGCATGCCGAACCTGGGCGTGTTCTGCAGGGCGTTACGCAGCCCCAGCTTGAGCGCCAGGCGGGCCGGTGCCTCACGCAGTTGCAGGCAGCGACGGATCAGCGGGTCATCCTCGGCGTCCAGCGTGGCGACGGCTTCGAGAATGGCGCCCGGCGTTGCGCCGATGTCCAGCTGATGACGCTCGCTGAACTGATACTCGGGCAGCAGCTGCGCGGCGATGCTCAGAATGTCACCCGGGAGAAGTCCTGGCGGCCGAACGGGCTGACCTTGTAGCCCTGCACCTTGTCGCTGAGCAGCGCGAAGGCAGTGGGGTGGGCCAGCGGCAGCCACAGCGCCTGCTCCTGAATGATCTTCTGTGCCTGTTGATACAGGCGACTGCGTTCGCTCTGGTCGCTGCTGGCCTTGCCGTCGGCGATCAGTTTGTCCAGCGTTTCATCGCAGTAACGGGCGAAGTTGAGGCCGGACTCCACCGACGCGCAAGAGAATTGCGGCGTGAGGAAGTTGTCCGGGTCGCCGTTGTCGCCAGCCCAGCCCATGAACAGCAGGTCGTGCTCGCCGGCCTTGGCGCGACGGATCAGCTCGCCCCACTCGATCACGCGGATTTCGGCATCGACGCCGATCTTCGCCAGGTCGGCTTGCAGCAATTGTGCGCCAAGGTTGGGGTTGGGGTTGAGCAGGCTGCCGGACGGCCGTGTCCAGATGGTGGTCTTGAAACCGTCGGCCAGGCCTGCTTCGGCAAGCAGGGTGCGGGCTTTTGCGGGGTCATGGGCATAGCCAGGCAGATCCTTGGCGTAGCTCCAGGTATTGGCCGGATAGGGGCCTTGCGCTGGCTCGGCGCTGCCCTCGAACACGGCCTTGACGTAGCTGGCCTTGTCGAAGGCCAGGTTGATCGCCTGGCGTATCTGCGGTTTGTCGAGCGGCGCATGCTGGCTGTTGATGCCGACGAAGGCAGTCATGAAGGCGGCGGTCTGCGCGCTCTTGAGCTTGGCGTCGCCGGCGATGGCCTGCACATCCTGCGGTTTAGGCGACAGGGCGATCTGGCATTCGCCGCGGCGCAGGCGCTGCAGGCGTACGTTGCTGTCCGGGGTAATGGCGAAGATCACCCGCTCCACGCCTGGTTTGCCAGCGAAGTAGTCCGGGTTGGCGCGGTAGCGCACCGCGGCGTCCTTCTGGTAACGCTCGAAGACGAACGGGCCGCTGCCCACTGGCGCACTGTTGAGCTTCTGCGGCGTGCCGGCGGCGAGCAACTGGGCGGCGTACTCGGCTGGATAGATAGAGGCGAAGCCCATGCTCAGGGTGGCGAGGAAGGTGGCGTCGCGGCGGGTCAGGGTGATGCGCACGCTGTGTGCATCCGGTGCTTCGATCTTGGCGATCAGGCTCGGCCACTGCATCGACTGGGCATGGGGATAACCGCTGGCGGCGACCTGGTGCCAGGGATGTTGCGGGTCGAGCATGCGTTGGAAACTGAACAGCACGTCCTCGGCGGCCAGCTTGCGGCTGGGCTTGAAGTCGGCGCTCTGGTGGAACGGCACGTCGTCACGCAGTTGGAAGTCATAGACCAGGCCATCTTCGGAAACCGACCAACTGCTCGCCAGGCTTGGCAACAGCTTGCCCTGTTCGGCATCGAACTCCACCAGGCGATTCATCAGCATGTCGGCCGAGGCATTGGTGGTGGTCAGCGAGTTGTACTGCACCACGTCGAAGCCCTCGGGGCTGGCTTCGGTGCAGACACTGAGGGTGGCAGCCTGGGCCAGGATCGGGGTGCACAAGAGAGTGGCGAGTAGCAGGCGCATGGAGAGCTCCTTATATCCGGGGGCCGGTACGCCGGCGGCAAGCCTCTAACCCTAGTCGATTTGTCGGGCGCTGAATACGGGGGCCAGGCGACGAGCGGTCGATTCAGGCTGGCGGCCTCAAGCCCTGGGCTCAGGCGAGTCTGCGCTTTTGCCCGTGTGTTTTATCCTGCGCTTTCCCTTGTTGCACCCAGGGCTTTCTGGTATAAAGCAGCGCTCTTTTCTAGGGGCCCGGTTCTTGTGCTTTGTAGTGCGCCCGGTAAGACCCTCGAGAAACGCGGCGCCGAGCGCCAATGACATTGAGTTTAAGCGGCCAACCCATGCCGGGTTGGGCATGTGGTTTTAGAGGGCTGAGGCATGTCGAGAGTCTGTCAAGTTACCGGTAAGGGTCCGGTAACCGGGAACAATATTTCCCACGCAAACAACAAAACCCGTCGTCGTTTCCTGCCGAACCTGCAGCACCATCGCTTCTGGGTCGAGTCCGAGAAGCGCTTCGTGCGTCTGCGCGTATCTGCCAAAGGCATGCGCGTTATCGACAAGCGTGGCATCGACGTAGTGCTGGCTGAGCTGCGCGCTCGCGGCGAAAAGGTTTAAGGAGAGAGTCATGCGTGAACTGATCCGTTTGGTGTCCAGCGCCGGTACCGGCCACTTCTACACCACCGACAAGAACAAGCGCACCACCCCCGACAAGATCGAAATCAAGAAATTCGATCCGGTCGTACGTAAGCACGTGATGTACAAGGAAGCCAAGATCAAGTAATTGATCGGCTGACTGTCGAAGAAGCCCGCCCTTACCGGCGGGCTTTTTTGTGCCTGGCATCCTGGATAACCCGTCGCTGTGCAGCGGCAGGCGCCGCTCTCTAGTCAACTGACATCGAGCAACTTCTTGCACAGTTTTTCCGCATAAGCTGACGCGGTGCAAAGCCTCGGTTTAGACTGCGTCGTTGCCATGGAACTGACTCATCCCTCAGGTTTGCATTGAATGCGGGCGCATGCGGGTTCGGGCAGCATTCTTCGTCGTTCGCCCAGAGGCACGCATGACCGCTTCAGCTCACCCCGTGGAAGTCCTGATCGCCGAAGCCGATCCCTGGACGGCCAATCTGCTTCAGCAACTGGTGCTGGATATACGCGGCGACGCCCGCGTACTGCGGGTCAGCGATGGCCAGGCGGCACTGGCACGCTGCAAGCGGCGCCTGCCTGATCTGGTGATTGCCGATGGTGAGTTGCCGGGGCTCGACGGTGTCGAGTTGCTGCGCCAGTTGCGCCGTCACCCGCGAACGCCGGCGCTGCCTTTCGTCCTGATCAGTGGGCGCCTCGATGCCCGCAGTGTGCGTGCCGCCCGGCCGCTGGCGCCCAGTGCCTACCTGGCCAAGCCTTTCAATGCCGAAAGCCTGCGCCAGCGTTTGCGTGGGCTGTTGCCGTCGGCTGACGAGACGGTGCAGGCGCGTCCGGCTCTGCTGCTCAGCGAGCTACGCGATTTTCTCGATACGGTGCGTGAGGAGGGGCAGGGCGCGCCGTTGCTCAGCGATGTGCGCAACGCCGTCAGCCAGGGTTTGCAGACCGGCGAGCAGGATCTGGGCGAGCTGGAGGCGGTATTCGGCAGTGACCCGCAGATCACCGCGCTGCTGATCGCCGCTGCCAGTAGCGCCGCGCAGCATCAGGGCATGCCTTGCCAGACACTGGCTCAGGCATTGCCGCGTCTGGGTGTGGCGCGCACGCTCAACCTGGTGCTGGGCCTGGCATTGCAGCGCAATGCCCAGCTGCGCGACCCGCGACTGGCGGAGTTGGCCGCGCACACCTGGCAGCGGGCACGGCGCAGCGCCGAACTGGCGCGCTGGCTGGCCGTCGAGCTGAAGCTGGACGCTGAGCTCTGCTACACCGCCGGTCTGCTGCACAACCTGGGCGAACTCGCCCTGCTGCGCAGCCTGCAGGACTGGCAGGAGGCCGGGGGTGAACTCAGTAACGAGCAGATCGACGATGCCATGCTGCGCCGTTCGGCGAGTTTCGGTTCGGCGCTGCGTATTCGCTGGCGCCTGCCCTTCGGTCTGCGTGAGTTGATCGCGGCGTTCTACGGGCTGGGCAGCGGCGTGTTCTCGCGCGAAGCGCTGGTGCTCAACCTCAGTGGTCTGCTGCTGGCACTGCCGAACAACGAGTCAGCAGCCAGCCTCGCCGAAGCGCGCTGCGTGCGAATGTTAAGGCTCGACCTGGGTCTGCTGGAGCGCGTGCCGGCGGAGCTCTATCAGGCTTCCTGAGTGTCGTGGCGGCGCGCGTCGTCGGCCAATTGCCGCAGGGGTTGCGGACGGCCGACGAAGTAACCCTGGGCGTAGTCGATACCGAGGCGGCGCAGGCAGTCCAGGCTGGCCTGGGTTTCGACGAACTCGGCGACGGTTAGCAGGCCGAGCTGCCCGGCGATCTGTCGCATCGAGCCGACCATGGCCTGGTTGATCGGGTCGTTTTCGATGCCGCTGATGAAGCTGCCGTCGATCTTCAGGATGTCCAGCGGCAGATGACGCAGGTAAGCGTAAGAGGCGAAGCCGCTGCCAAAATCATCCAGTGCTACCTTCAGCCCCTTGCTGCGCAACTCTTCGATCCATTTTGCAGAAACGCCCAGCTCGCCGAGGGCGACCATTTCCGTGACCTCGATGCACAGTTTGCTGGGCGGCAGACCATGGCGCTGCAGTTCGTCCTGCAGCAGGCGATGGAAGCTGCAGTCGAGCAATGACTTGGCGCTGAGGTTGACGTTGACCTGGGCCAGTTGCGCCAGGTGGCGGGGGTTGGCGGCCAGCCAGGCGCACAGGTTCTGGATCACCCAGCGGTCGATGGCACCGAGGAAATCGTAGCGCGCGGCGGCGTCGAGGAATTGTGCCGGGCTGATCCAGTCGCCGCTCTGTGGGTCGCGGTAGCGCAGCAGGACTTCGTAGTGCAGGCCGCTTGCAGCGTTTTGCAGGGCTTGCACCGGCTGGAAGAACAGCTCGAAATGGCCACGTTCGGTGGCTTCGCGCAGGCGGGTGATCCACTGCAGCTGGCGCTGATGTTCGAGCAGTGCGCCGTCGGCCGGATTGAACTGCTGCACGCGGTTGCGGCCCTGATGCTTGGCCAGTTGGCTGGCGCTGTTGGCCCAGTTCAGCGCGGTTTCCCAGTCGCGCACGCCGGAGCTGAGGGCGAGCAGGCCGATACTGGCGTGCAGGCGGAACGGCCGGCCTTGCCAGGTGAAGACGAATTGTTCGACTGCGCGGCGAAATTGCTCGGCCTGGTTCAGTGCGGCCTCGTCGTCGACTTCACGCAGCAGGATGGCGAATTCGTCGCCGCCGACACGCGCCAGCTCGGCATGGCGTGGCAACTGGTGGCTGAGCTGGCTCGCCAGCTGGCGCAGCAGTTGATCCCCTGCGGAATGGCCGCACAGGTCGTTGACCTGTTTGAAGCGATCCAGGCCCAGATGCAGCAGATGGCTGAAGCGCTGCTTGCTCGTGCCATTCAGGGTCTCGGACAGCAGCCTTTCCAGTTCGCGACGGTTGAGCAGGCCGGTCAGCGCATCATGGGCAGCCAGATGCTGCAGACGTTCTTCCAGCGCCCGGCGTTCGCTGAGGTCGACCACGATGCCTTCGATGCAGTCCTGCAGCGGTCGTGTGTGCAGCGACAGATAGATCCAGTGCGCACGTTGTTGCAGGTCGTACAGCTGGCACTCGCAGCTGACGGCGCCGTTCTCGGCGTCGAGTTGATGCAGGAGGGTGCTCCATTGCTGCTCGCCGAGCAGGCGCTGCAATGGCAGGCCGTGGAGATCGGCCACGGGCGCATCGCCACCGAGCAGGCGCTCCAGGCTCGGGTTGGCTTCCAGCAGGCTGCCATCACGCCGGCAGCGGAAGATGCCTTCACCGCTGTGGCGAAACAGCGCCTGGTACTGCTCCAGATTGTCGATGGCCTGTTCCTGGCTGCTCAGCAGCACGCGCCGCACGCGCTCCAGCTGTTTGTCGAGCAGGGCGCCGAACAGCAGCATGCTCAACGCCGGCAGGTAGGCGTACAGCGCATAGAACCCCGCCGGCAGAGGAATTACCCCGGCACGGCTCAGCGGCACCAAGAGCATCAGCACCAGGGCGGCGCTCCAGCACAGCAGATAACCAGGGGCGTAGGGCCGACGCTGGTAGACGCCCAGTGCCATCAACAGCAACTGGTAGAGGCCGGTCGCCAGGGTCAGCAGATTCAGTATCTGGTAGGCGGCGGGATGTTCGACCAGCAAGCCGCCCACACTGACCAGCAGGGTGGCGGCGAACAGCGCGTCGCGTAGCCAGCGCAGGCGTCCCAGATGCAGGTTGAGGGCGCTGGCGATGAACAGCGAACTGAAGATCATCATCCCGGCCGTTGGCAGGTTGATCAGCAGCTTGGGCAGCGTCGCCCACTCTGGCCAGAGCAGCCCGGCCAGGTTGTACAGGCTGGCGTTGTACAGCGCCACGCACAGCGCAGTGAGGCTGAAGTAGGCCAGCTGCGGTTCGCGCAGGGTGCTGTACTTGACCAGATAGAACAGCGCCAGGGCCAGCAGCACGCCGATCAGCAGGCCACTCTGCAGCCAGCTGTGGGCGATCAGTTGCTGGCCTTGCTGCGCGCCGACCACTTGCAGGGGCAGGTTGATCGCCGAGTCGCTTTGCACACGTATCAGCAGGCTGTAAGGCCCCTCGCCCAGGCGTGGCAGGTTGAGCAGGAACTGTGGATAAGGTTCGCCGCGCTCGCTGAAGGGACGTTGTGCGCCGCTGTAAAGAGGGCCGAGCGGCGTGTCGCCGTCGAACAGCCAGACCTCCAGATCGTCGAGAAAAGTCTGGCCGATGATCAACTGCAGGCGTTCGGCAGGTGGTGTCTGGATGCGTAGCGCCAGCCACCAGGCGCTACGTGAATAGCCGATGCGTGCGGTGCCTTGAACGGCGTTGCCCTCGCTGGCGATGCGTTGCAGCACTTCGCTGGCGGTCAGCTGGGCGCTGGGGTCTTCCAGCAGCAGGCTGTGTTCGATGGTCACCGGGTTGGCCAGATCGGCGGCGCTGAGTTGCAGCAACGGCAACGCATCGCTGGCCCGTGCCGTCAGGGCAAAGGCCAGGCAGAGCAGCGCGATCAGTGAGCGGAGCGGGTGAACCATCCAGGGCGGCCTCATGGCTACTGCGAGGGCGCCGAAGTCCGGTGACGCGGGAGCGGTCGGGCGCTAGTGAATTCTAGCCGACTACTGGCGCGATGATTGCGCTGCGGGTCTCATCCGCCAGGATGGTGCGACGAATGACCGGTCGCAGGCGTTCTGCTGCCGTTGCCGCGACGCTCGATGCGTCACGGCAGCGGATCGTCGCTCAGGCGGTCTGGGTGCGTTCGTCTGATTGCGCCTGCTGGCGGCGTGTCCAGCGGTTGGCGCGGGTGAAGGTACCGAAGTCGTTGAAGCGCACGCCCATTTCGCGCATCACCCGATGGGCGAAGGGCACGGTCAGTTGGCGAATGTAGAAGGGCTCCTTGACCACGAAGTGGTGGATCGCATGGCTGCTGCCGAAGTTGAAGCAGAAGGCCTGCAATGGCCACAGCCACCAGGGGTTGAGCACCTGGGTCTGCTGGATCACGTTGCCCGGTTCGACATCGCCGTAGTAATGCATGTTGGAGCTGACGAAGTGCAGGCAGAAGGTGCGCAGCACGTTGGGGCCGACCAGCACCACCACGGCGATGTTCACCACCTGCATGGTCGTCAGCGTGCCGGCCGGCCAGTTGATGGGGGTACCCAGGGCCGCGCTGGCCCAGTCCAGCAGGTGAAAGCCGAGAAACAGGTACCAGGTCGCCCAGTTGAGCAGCCCCAGTGGTGCATAGACCTTCAGCGTACGGCTCAGGATCATCCGTCGATGCGCCGGATTCTTCGCCCGCAACCAGCGGATGAAGGAACTCATCATGTTGTCGCCGACCATCAGCAGGCGGGCGAAGCCCCAGGGCTCGCCATTGGTGATGGCGCGTTCTTCCATGTCGGCTTCGCTGCCGGAAACCTTGTGGTGGTTGAGGTGCAGGTGACGGCGCACCCAGGGATTGATGGTGCTCGGCCGCGCCAGCCACACCAGCGCCATCATCAGGTTGTGCGGCAGCGCTCGCTTGCGGAAATACATCGAGTGGATCAGGTCGTGCTCCAACTCGTGGGTCAGCGAGGCGAAGAAGGCATTGAGCAGCAGGCACGCCCACCAGGGCAGGTGGCCGCCTATGTACAGCACCGCCGAGCCGATCATGCCGCATAGGGCCAAGGCCAGGATGCCGGCGCCGAGCGCGTCCTGATGCTGCAGGATCGGATAGCGCTGGCGCAGGGCGTTGCCGTGCGCCATCACCTGTTCGCGGATATAAGCGGCGCGTTGCTGGTCATTAAGGCTTGCGGGGGAGGGGGACATGCCGACATCCTCTTGTTCTCGGGCTGTGACTTCACTGTGCCGTGACGAACGTCTGATTGCCCGACCCTGCACGCCAACCTGCCTACCGGATACGCCAATCTGCATGACTGCCGAACCTTCCACCCTGGCCAGCTGGACGCGCGCGCTGCGCAAACAGCTCGATGCGCTCGGCCTGGACAGTGCTGCGCTATGTCGTGAAGCGGGCCTCGATCCGGCGCTGCTCGACGACCCCAACGCGCGCTGTCCGCTGTCGGTGACCACCCGTCTGTGGCAATTGGCGGTGGCCGCCAGCGGCGATCCGGCACTGGGGCTGAAGACCTCGCAGTTCGTCAGCCCGACCACTTTCCATGCCCTGGGTTATGCGCTGATCGCCAGCAGCAGTCTGCGCGAGATGTTCGAGCGCATCGTGCGTTATCACCGGGTGGTCAGCGATGTGCTGGAACTGGAGCTGCGCCAGCTCGATGACGTCTACGAGTTCCGTTTTCGTGTGCCGCCAGGCAGCCCGCCACCGGCCCCCGAGGCGCTGGATGCCTTCGCCGCGATCTACGTGCGTAGCTGCCGCAATCGTCTGAATCGTGATTTCTCACCGCTGCTGGTGCGCCTGCAACGGCCTTTGCCGGCTGATCCCGAGCCCTGGCAAGCAGTGTTTCGCGCGCCACTGGAATTTGCTGCGGACGAAAGCCTGCTGCGCTTTCCTCGCGCGGCGTTCGAGCAGCGCCTGGATGACGGCAACCCCGAGCTGGCCGAGCACAACGAGACCGTGCTCAAGCGCAGCCTGGAACAATTGCAGGCGGCCAGTTGCAGCGAGCGGGTACGCCGCTGCCTGGAGGCGCAGTTGCCCGATGGCGAACCCTCCGCCGAGCGTATTGCCCAGACCTTGCACCTGAGCCTGCGCAGCCTGCAGCGTCATCTGGCCGAGGAGGGCACCAGCTATGAGGCGCTGCTCGGCGATACGCGCCACGCCTTGGCACTGCGGCACATGCGCGACCCGCGCTGTTCGATCAGTGAAATTGCCTACCTGCTCGGCTTCAGCGACAGCAGCAGCTTTGGCCGAGCCTTCAAACGTTGGACCGGCCAGACGCCGAGCCAGTACCGCGATGGACTGAAAAACGCATGATCCAGTACGACCTGCTGCTGGCCGGAGCCGGCCATGCCCACCTTGGTGTATTACGCCGCTGGGCGCTGGTGGAGCGCCCGCCGGGCCGCATCGGCCTGCTCAGCCCCGGCCCGGAGGCCTGGTATGCGGGCATGCTGCCGGGGCTGATCAGTGGCCGGTTCAGTGCTGCCGACTGCCGGGTGGAGCTGCAGGCGCTGTGCCGGGCGGCGAAGGTGGAACTCATCGAAGGGCAGATCGCTTCGCTCGATGCCGACACGCGCTGCGTGCAGCTCAGCGATGGGCGTGGCCTGCAAGGCGAGTGGCTGTCGCTCAATGTCGGCGCTGGCATGGCGATCCCACCGCAACAGGGCGATGCCATGCAGGTGCTCGCGGCGCGGCCGATCGAGGCGCTGCTCGCAGGTTGGCAGCAATGGCAGGCCGAGCCGCGGCGTATGGCGATTCTCGGCGGGGGCGCCGGTGGTGTGGAGCTGGCCCTGGCGTTGGCCGACAAGGTGCCGGCGCTGGCACTGTTCTGCGGCGGTTCGCTGCTCGATGGCCTGGCACCTGGACTGCGTCTGCGTGCGCTTGGCCATTTGCGCCTGCGTGGCGTGCAGGTGCGCGAGCACTGCCCGATCGGGCGCATCGAGGACGACTGGCTGCTCAGTGGTGACGAGCCGGTCTGGCGTGGCCGGCGTTTGCTGCTGGCTAGTGGCGCGCGCCCCTGGCTCTGGCTGACGGCCAGCCAACTGGCCAAGGATGCCGCCGGTTTCGTCGCCATTCGCCCGACCCTGCAATGCGAGTCGCACGCGCAGATCTTCGCCGTCGGCGATTGCGCCAGCCTCGATGGCATGCGCCGTAGCGGCCGCTTCGCCGTGCGTCAGGCGCCGGTGCTCGCCGCCAACCTCCATGCCGCGCTGCACAATCGGCCGCTGCAACATTACCGGGCGCAGTGGCAGAGCCTGGCGCTGTTGGCCACCGGCGATGGCGGGGCCTTGCTCGGTTGGCATGACTGGAGTGCCGGCGGGCAACTCTACGGTCGCTGCAAGGACTGGCTGGACAGGCGCTTCGTCAAACGCCATCGCGTGGTGGGGTAGACCCGTCTAAATTCATGGCAGTGTGCTACCAAAGTTTTATGGTGCTGGTGCTTCCGAACTGCTCGAATCCCGGTCATCGTGCCCGGTCTGCATACGCTTATTTTTCGTCGGGCCTGTCGTACACGTAGCCTGCTGCCCAGGTTGCGTGGGATATTCAAGGAGAGAACCCGCCGTGACCCCGTCCGCCTACAGCGCCTCGCCGCGCACCAGAACAAGAACTCTGAGGTCGGTCATGCAAGCTGCCTTTATCCGTTCGCCGATCGCTTTCGTATTGCATGCCGTTGGCCTTGCCGGGCTGATGCTCGTCTACCAGCAGATGCAGCTGCCGCTCTACGTGAGTGTGCCGTCCTACCTGTTGCTGGCGTTATGGCCCTGGCTGGGGCCCTGGCAGCGCCGTGACGAGCCGGTGCAGGTGGCCCAGCAGAAAGCGAGCGGCGACTTCGTCGAACTCAGCCGCGGGCTGTCGCGGCATACCTGTCACAACGCGTTGTCCGCGGCCAAGGTTGCTCATGCGGTCAAGCACCTGGCCGAGCGCCTGCAATCGCAGCTGGCGGCCGTGCAGCAGGTCAGCCAGGCCGCCGAGGCCATCACCCATACCGAGCAGGACAGTGCCGCGCGCGCCGAGCACACCCTGGCCGCAGCGCAACATGTGCGCGAAGCCAGCGCCAATGGCCAGGCCGAGCTCACCCAGGCCATCGAACGCATGCAGCAACTCAGTGCGCAGACCCTGGCCAGCCGTGAGTTGATCGATGGCCTGGGCAGCCGTACCGAGCAGATCGAGCAGGTCACCCAGGTCATCCAGTCCATCGCCAGCCAGACCAACCTGCTGGCGCTCAACGCGGCCATCGAGGCCGCCCGTGCCGGGGAGATGGGCCGAGGCTTTGCCGTGGTCGCCGACGAGGTGCGTAACCTCGCCGCGCGTACTGCCAGCGCTACCGGGGAAGTCAGCCAGATGGTCGCCGATATCCGCCAGCAGAGTGCCGCGGTGGTCGCCCATATTCAGCGCCAGAGCGTGGAGCTGGAGCAGGCTGCGCAGCAGATCGAAACGGCCGGCAGCCGTTTGCATGGCATCGCCGACCAGGCCGAGGAAGTCGAACAGCAGGTGGCGCAGATCAGCGCCGGCACGGCGGACAACCACCAGCGTCTGGCCAGCCTCTCGGCTGCCGCCCTGCAACTGCAGGACGACGTGCAGGGCAGCGAGGGGCAGACGCGGCAACTGGCCGATGCGGCCGAACACCTGGTGGGCCAGGCCGAGACGGTCAGCGAGCAGCTCGCCGAAGTGGGCCTGGACGACTACCACCAGCGTGCCTATGACCTGGCCCGCGAAGGCGCCGCCGCCATCGCCGCGCAATTCGAGCAGGATCTGCAGAGCGGGCGCATCAGCCTCGATGACCTGTTCGACCGCCGTTACCAGCCGATTGCCGGCACCCAGCCGCAGAAATACCGCACGCGCTTCGATCAGTACGCCGACCAGGTGCTGCCGGCCTTGCAGGAGCCGTTGCTCAAGCGCCATGAAGGGCTGGTGTTCGCCATTTCCACCACGCCGGAAGGCTATGTGCCGACCCATAACGCTGCGTTCAACCACCCGCCCAGCGGCGACCCGGCCGTCGATGCCACCCGCAGCCGTGGCAAGCGCCTGTTCAACGACCGCACCGGTATTCGTTGCGGCAGCCACAGGCAGGCGCTGCTGCTGCAGACCTACATGCGCGATACCGGCGAGCTGATGCATGACCTGTCGGTGCCGATCATGGTGCAGGGCAAGCATTGGGGTGGTTTGCGCCTGGGCTATCGTCCGGAGCCGTAGGGTGCGCTGTCGTGTGGGTAATGGTGCGCACGGCGCACCCTACGGGTCGATTTGGTTTGCATTGGCGGGATTGTTTAGCCTGTGCATAACCAAGCGTATGAAAAACCCGATTTAACGCACGTCAAACCCTGTGCGACGCTGCCAAGCCATGATCTCCCTGGCCTGCCAAGTCCATGTTCCGCTCTACCGCGCTCCTGCGCGGAGGCGCTTGTTGGAGCGGTTAAACCCGCTGCTGACGATCATCCTCGCCTTCTGGGCGCTGTGGCATTGTCGCCACGCTCGCCCGCCGGACGCCGTCCCCGCCCGCTGAATACCGATGGCTGCGCCATGCCCGCAGCCGCTGCTATCACCTTGTCTGCCTGTGCAACCTGTTCAAGAATCGAACGGGCCGTGCGGACACCGAGCGCCCAACTGGCGCAAGCGAGCGCAACATGACGACTTTCGCCCCCGTGCAGGAAGCTCAGGACTTCCTGGCGAACAATCCCGATATCGAGCTGATCGAGCTGTTCATCCTCGATGCCAACGGCGTGCCGCGCGGCAAGCTGCTGCACCGCGAAGAGCTGCTGGCGCTGTACCAGAGCGGCCGGCCGCTGCCGAGCACCATGCTTGGCCTGTCCATCCAGGGCGAGGATGTCGAGGACTCCGGTCTGGTCTGGGAGGTGGGTGACATCGATTGCCGCGCCTACCCGCTGCCCGGCAGCCTGGTGCGCCTGCCCTGGCGGCAGATGCCCACCGCCGCCGTGCAGGTGTCGATGCACCCCACCGAAGGCCTGCCGGCCACGCCGGCCGATCCTCGCCAGTTGCTGATCCGCGTGATCGAGCAGCTCGAAGCCGAGGGTTATCACCCGGTGATGGCCTGCGAGCTGGAATTCTATCTGCTCGATCAGAAGCGCGATGCCGAGTGTCGCCCGCAGCCGGCGCTGGACGCCGATGGCGGCCGCCCACGGCAGACCCAGGTCTACGGCCTGCGCGAACTGGAGCAGATCGAGCCCTTCCTGCGCGACCTCTATGCCGCGTGCAAGGCGCAGGGCATTCCCGCGCGTACGGCGATTTCCGAATACGCCCCCGGCCAAGTGGAAATCACCCTGGAGCATGGTCCGGTGCTGGCGGCGATGGATCAGGCGGTGCGCTACAAGCGCCTGGTCAAGGGTGTGGCGCACCGCCACGGCATGCAGGCCTGCTTCATGGCCAAGCCGTTCGATCACCTGGCCGGCACCGGCATGCACATGCACGTCAGCCTGGCCGATGCGCAGGGCAACAACCTGTTCGCCAGCGAAGATCCTGCCGGCACGCCGCTGCTGCGCCAGGCGGTCGGCGGCATGCTGGCCAGCCTGCTCGACTCGCTGCTGCTGTTCTGCCCCAACGCCAACTCCTACCGGCGCTTCCAGGCAAACAGCTACGCGCCGCTGGCTTTGAGCTGGGGCGTGGATAACCGCACCGTCAGCCTGCGCGTGCCCGGCGGCCCTGCCCCAACTCGCCATGTTGAACACCGCATCTGCGGCGCCGATGCCAACCCTTACCTGGCGGCGGCGGCTATCCTCGCCGGGATTCACCGTGGCATTCGTGATCACCTCGATCCCGGTGCGCCAATCGAAGGCAACGGCTATGCCCAGGCCAAGGAACGTCTGCCCACCGAGTGGTCGGCGGCGATTCATGCGCTGGAGCAGTCCAGTTGGGCGCGCGATGCCTTCGGCGCCGATTTCCTCAAGGTCTTTCTCGCGGTCAAACGCGCCGAATACCGCCAGTTCATGGGCGAGGTCGGCGAGCAGGATTGGCGCTGGTACCTGAGCAACGCCTGACTGAACAGCATCGCGGCTGAAGCCGCTCCTACAGGACTCAGCTCAGTGTAGGAGCGGCTTCAGCCGCGAATTCTCCAGATTTACTGGTGCGCACGGCGCACCCTACGGCGATGCCGCCGCTACAAGGATTCTGCAATGAACGCGATCAATCAACCCGTCAAACCCGCCGCTGAGCGCGCGCCGTCGTACTACTCGGCCTCGCTCAACTTCGAGAGCGATTACCCAACGCTGCAGGGCAGCGTGACCGTCGACGTGGCCATCATCGGCGGCGGCTTCACCGGCATCGCCACGGCGGTGGAGCTGGCCGAGCGCGGTCTCAAGGTGGCCGTGGTGGAAACCAACAAGGTCGGCTGGGGCGCCAGCGGGCGCAACGGTGGCCAGGTCACCGGCAGCCTGTCCGGCGACGAGGCCATGCGCAAGCAGATGCGCAACATCCTCGGCGACGAGGTGGACGACTTCATCTGGCACCTGCGCTGGCGCGGCCACGAGATCATCAAGAGCCGCGTGGCCAAGTACGGCATCGACTGCGACCTCAAGCATGGCCACCTGCATACGGCGATGAAGGCCAGCCATATGGACGAGCTCAAGGCGACCTACGACGAAGCGCTGCGCCGTGGCATGGGTGACGAGGTCACCCTGCTCGACGCTGCTGGTGTGCGTGCACAACTGGGCAGTGACCTGTACTGCGGTGCGCTGAAGAACACCCGCAACATGCACCTGCACCCGCTCAACCTGTGCCTCGGCGAGGCCAAGGCTGCCGAGAGCCTGGGCGCGCTGATCTTCGAACACTCCGAGGTGCTGGATATCGTTCATGGCCCACGTCCGGCAGTGGTCACCACGGGTGGGCGTATCGAGGCCAAGCAGGTGCTGCTGGCCGGTGACGTCTACCACAAGCTGGAGCGGCGCAAGCTCAAGGGCATGATCTTCCCGGCCATGGGCGGCATCGTCACCACCGCGCCGTTGGGCGCCGAGCTGATCGAGGCGATCAACCCCTACGACCTCGCGGTGTACGACTGCCGTTTCGTGCTCGACTACTACCGCCTCACCGGCGATGGCCGCCTGCTGTTCGGCGGTGGTGCCAACTACTCCGGGCGTGATTCACGCGACATCGCCGGCGAGCTGCGTCCGTGCATCGAGAGCACCTTCCCGCAGCTCAAGGGCGTGCAGATCGACTTCCAGTGGAGCTGCGCCATGGGCATCGTGATGAACCGCATCCCGCAGCTGGGCAAGCTGTCGAGCAATGTCTGGTACTGCCAGGGCTACTCCGGCCATGGCGTGGCCACCACCCATATCATGGGCGAGATCATGGCCAAGGCGATCACCGGCGACCTGGAGCAGTTCGACACCTTCGCCGCCTGCAAGCACATCAAGGTGCCGCTCGGTGACCAGCTCGGCAATCCGATGCTGGCAGCCGGCATGTGGTACTACCAGATGCTGGAAAAGCTGCGCTGAGAGTCGCGCATCAGGCCATGTCGCTCTGACTGAACTCCTCGGCGAGGAAATCGATCAGGGTGCGTACCGACGGCAGCAGGCCGCGCCGCGAAGGGAAGATGGCGTGGACGATGCCGCATTTGGGTGACCAGCCCGGCAGCATCTCCACCAGGCTGCCGGCGGCCAGATCCTCGCGTACTGCCACGCGCGGCAGGTGGACGATGCCGACACCCGCCAGCGCACCGTCGCGCAGGGCGCGCAGGTCATCGGTGATCATCCGTGGCCGGTGCGCGATCACCTGCTTGCCATCGTCCGGGCCGAGCAGCTCCCACTGGTAGTCGCGTTGCGCGCCGCCCCAGTGCAGGCTCGGCAGGCGCCCCAGTTCCTCGGGGTGAAAATCCTGCGGCAGCGCGGCCAGTAGATCCGGGTGGCCGACCAGGCATTGGGTACTGGCGGCGAGAACCTTCATCACCATGTCGGTGTTTTCCAGCGGCGGGAAACGTACCCGCAGGGCCACGTCGAAGCCTTCGTGAAGCAGATCCACGCGGCGGTTGGTGCTCTCGATGTACAGCTCCACCAGCGGGTACTTGAGCATGTAGCGGGTCAGCATCGGCCCGACCCAGGAATTGAGCAGTGTCGTCGGGCAGGCCAGGCGCACCAGGCCGCGCGGCTCGGCGCGGTTGCGCTCGATCACCTCCGCCGCGCCTTCGGCCTCGACGCGCATGGCCAGGCAGCGCTGGTAATACGCCTGACCGATCTCGGTGAGCGACAGGTGCCGGCTGGTGCGGTGCAGCAGGCGCACGCCGAGGCGCTCCTCGAGCTCGGCGATGCGCCGGCTGAGCTTGGACTTGGGCATGTCCAGCGCGCGCCCCGCCGCGGCGAAGCCGCCATGCTCCACCACCTGGGTGAAGTAATAGAGGCTGTTGAGGTCTTCCATTGATCGTTCCCCAAATAGAACGCTAGAGGCAATTTTCGCAGTCTAGTCGCTTGAAGGTCTCGAATTTAATCTTTCTTCCATGCAGTGACGCACTGCTGAACGAAACCCAACGCGCCGCATCGCCGGTCACCATTGAGAACAATTCGAGGACTTCACCATGACCAACGCCACCTACAACCGCCTGGACAAAGACAACGCCGTCGTACTGCTGGTCGACCACCAGGCCGGTCTGCTCTCTCTGGTTCGTGACATCGAGCCGGACAAGTTCAAGAACAACGTGCTGGCCCTGGCTGACCTCGCCAAGTTCTTCAACCTGCCGACCATCCTCACCACCAGCTTCGAAACCGGCCCCAACGGCCCGCTGGTTCCCGAGCTGAAGGAGATGTTCCCGGATGCGCCGTACATCGCCCGTCCTGGCCAGATCAACGCCTGGGACAACGAAGACTTCGTCAAGGCGATCAAGGCCACCGGCAAGAAGCAGCTGATCATCGCCGGCGTGGTGACCGAGGTGTGCGTGGCGTTCCCGGCTCTGTCGGCCATCGAGGAAGGCTTCGACGTGTTCGTAGTGACCGATGCCTCGGGCACCTTCAACCAGATCACCCGTGACTCCGCCTGGAGCCGCATGACCCAGGCCGGCGCGCAGCTGATGAACTGGTTCGCCGTGGCCTGCGAGCTGCACCGCGACTGGCGCAACGACGTGGAAGGCCTGGCCAAGATCTGCTCGGATCACATCCCGGACTACCGCAACCTGATCACCAGCTACAGCGCGCTGACCGCCGGCAAGTGATCCTCGCCTGAAACGCAACCGGAGCCTGCATGCAGGCTCCGGTTGCGTTTTTCAGCTCATCCGCCGCCCTGCGCCTGCAGGAACAAGGCAAACAGCTCCGACTGCGATTTGATCCCCAGCTTGCTGTAGACGTGCTTGCGGTGCACCTTCACGGTTTCCGCCGAGATGGCCAGCTTGCGCGCCACTTCCTTGCTGGAGTGGCCGCTGAGCATCAGCCGCACCACTTCCAGTTCGCGTCCGGTCAGCGCCGTTTCCAGTTGCCGGGCCATCTGTTCCAGGCGCTCCTGCCAGGGCGGCGGTGCGCTGGGTTCGCCCGGCTCAGGCTCGAACGCCAGGCGCTGGCGCATCAGCGCGGTGACCCAGGGTTGCACCAGGCTGAGCAGGGCGATCTGCTCCGGGCGGAAGGCCTGGCGCGAGCCCAGCGACAGGCACAGGGTGCGCTCGCCGGGCAGCGGCAGGTTGATCTGCACTTCGTCCGCCACCACATTGAGGCTGAAGTAACGGCGGAAGTAGTCGGTCTGCTCGAAGCACTCGGGCGCCACGTCAGCCAGGCGCACCAGGCCGTCACGGCGGCCTTCGCGGCTGGCGATGTAGAAGGGGTCGAGCAGGTACAGGCCGCGCAGGTAATCCTGGAACAGCAGGTCGGGTTCGCCGTCGTCGCCGGCGCATTCGGCCAGCACCTGCGGCCGCCCTTCGCTGAAGATCAGCGCCACCCAGCTGTCGTGCGCCACGTACTGCCCCAGCGTGCGCACCAGGGCGCGCCAGAAGTGCGGGCTGGGCAGGGCGTCGATGAGTTCGCCTACGCTGCGGTGAAAGGCGATGTCGTGCAAGGTCATGGTCATGCCTCTACCCCCCGGGGGTTACCCCACGTGCGTGATTTCGCCCGGGCGACCCTGTCTCCATACTCGAACCCTGGCGGATGGCTGCCGGCATTCTGGGTAGCCGCCGCGCGCCGTGCAACAACAAGAATCGGAGCCCTGTCATGCAAGTCGAACTCGTCCAGCTCGCTGGCCGTGATGGCGATACCGCCCACAACCTCGCTGCCGCGCTGGAGGCCATCGCCGGTTGCGCGGCGGGCACCCGTCTGCTGGTGTTCCCGGAAACCTACCTGACCGGCTTCCCCACTGCCGAGAACATCGCCGCCCTGGCCGAGCCGCTGGATGGCCCGAGTCTGCAGGCGATTCGCTGCGCCGCCCGTGAACGCAACCTGGCCGTGGCCATCGGCATCGCCGAGAACGACAACGGCCGCTTCTACAACACCACGGTGCTGCTCGATGGCGATGACCTCGTGCTCAAGTACCGCAAGACCCACCTGTGGGCATCGGATCGCGGCGTGTTCGAGCCGGGTGACCGTTACGCCACGGCGCTGCTCGATGACGTGCGCGTCGGCCTGCTGGTGTGCTTCGACATCGAGTTCCCGGAAAGCGCCCGCGCCCTGGGCGAGCTGGGTGCCGAGCTGCTGATCGTCACCAACGGCAACATGGATCCCTACGGGCCGACCCATCGCACCGCGATCATGGCGCGGGCCATGGAGAACCAGGCCTATGCGGTGATGACCAATCGCGTCGGCGAGGGCGATGGCGGCCTGGTGTTCGCCGGTGGCAGCGCGGTGGTCGACCCCTCCGGCAATCTGCTGCTGGAGGCCGGACGTGAGCCATGCCGGCAGACCATCGAGCTGGACTTCCAGCGCCTGGCCGAAGCGCGCCGTGACTACCGCTACCTGGATGAGCGGCGCATGCCGATGCCCGGCCAGCGTGTCGAGCACGACAGTGGTCTGCGCGAGCTGCTGATCCCCTGACTTTTCTTAGAACCTGTTCACGATCTCGCGAGCTAGAGCCATACAACACCGATGGCGGCCCCGCAAAAACAGGCGAGGAGCGGTCGGAGTCGCGCTCGACTTTACGAGCTGTAAATGAGCAGTACGAGCCTGTTTTTAACGCAGTAGGGCCGACGCGCAGCAGATCGTGAGCAGGTTCTTATAGACGGGCGCCAATGCAGCGCCCGCTGCGGCTCTTGCCGCGCGTTCTTCGCCGACTTCGGCTCTGCCATAACAATTTAAAAAACGGGAGTAGCAAGTAATGGCTCGTCTGCAACGATCCCTCTCACTGGGGGCGGTGGTGCTCTTCGGCATCGCCTACATGACACCCATCATCGTTCTTGGCACCTTCGGCATCCTCGCCGAGATCAGCCGTGGCGCGGTGCCCGCGGCCTATGTCGCCGCCTCGCTGGCGATGCTCTTCACCGCCCTCAGCTATGCACGCATGGCCGCGTTGTTCCCAGTGGCCGGCTCGGCCTACAGCTACGTGCGCCGCAGCATCAACGATCACCTGGGCTTCATCGCCGGCTGGTCGGTGCTGCTCGACTACCTGTTCCTGCCCATGGCCATCTGGCTGATCGGCGCGGCCTACCTGCACTCGGCCTTCCCCGATGTGCCGCAGGCGCTGTGGGTGCTGACCTTCATCCTGGTCACCAGCCTGATCAACGTGATCGGCCTGCGCCTGGCCAAGGGCATCAACGGCGTGCTGATGCTGGTGCAGTTTCTCGTGCTGCTGGCCTTCGTCGCACTGTGCGTGCACTACGTGCTGGGCGATGCGAGCAAGCCTTTGTGGTCGCTCGAACCCTTCATTGGCGAGGGCATGAACCTGTCGCTGATCATGGCTGGCGCGGCAGTGGCCTGCTACTCCTTCCTCGGCTTCGATGCGGTCAGCACCCTGACCGAGGAAACCCATGAGCCGCAGCGCACCATCCCGCGGGCGATCCTGCTGATCACCCTGATCGGCGGGCTGATCTTCGTGGTCACCGCCTACTTCGTGCAGCTGGCGCACCCGTCCACCGTGTTCGAGAGCAGCGATTCGGCGGCCTACGAGATCGCCCGCAATATCGGCGGCGATGTGTTCGTGTCGTTCTTCCTCATCGGCCTGATCGTCGGCCAGTTCACCTCGGGCCTGTCGGCCCAGGCCAGCGCCTCGCGCCTGATGTACGCCATGGGCCGCGACGGTGTGCTGCCGCGTGCCCTGCTCGGCACCCTGAGCCCGCGCTTCGGCACCCCGGTGGGCGCCATCGTGGTCTGTGCGGTGGTGGCCTTGCTGGCGCTGAAGCTGGACGTCACCACCTCGACCTCCTTCATCAACTTCGGCGCCTTCCTGGCCTTCAGCCTGGTCAACCTAGCGGTGATCGTGCATTTCACTCGCCAGCCACAGGCGCGCGGGGCGTTGCAGGTGCTGCGCTACCTGCTGTGCCCGCTGATAGGGCTGCTGGCAACGCTGTGGCTGATGGTCAGCCTGGATCGCCTGGCGATCATGCTCGGTTGCGCCTGGTTGGTGATCGGCGGCCTCTATCTGGCCTGGCTCACCGGAGGCTTCCGTCGCCGTCCGCCGGAGTTGCACTTCGATCCGGATGCCTGAGCAGTGGTGCCGTCGCCGGGCCTGATTCGCGCTCGGCGACGAAGGTCACAGGCCCAGAACCATCGGCATTGAGCTGCTGGATGCGCTTGGGCCGGCCCTGACCGTCGAAGAACACCTGGCCGAGCCCGGCGCCGTTCCACAGGCGTTCGCCGGAGCGGCTACGGTCGGGAATCAGCGGCGCGACGCGCATGCGCCGGCGTTTGGTCAGCCAGTTGAGTGGCGACCAGGGTGCATAGAGCCAGCGGTTGAGGCGGTCGAACCAGTCCAGCAGCTCGGCCGGGAATTCGTTCTTGATGCCGCTGCTGGTGATCTGCCAGATGGTCGGGCTGGCGCGGCGGTGGCGGATGCTCACGCGGTAGACGAAGGAGTAGTGCACGTCGCCGGAAAGGATGACGAAGTCCCGCGGCGTACGTGAGTGGCGGAAGATGTTCATCATCACGCTGGCCGCGCCGCGATGGGCCATCCAGTTTTCCGCGTCGACCATCAGTGGGTGGCCGGCGAGGGTGAAGAGTTTCTGGATACCTTCGATCAGCTTCACGCCGAACATCGGCGCTGGCGAAACGATGATGCAGCTGGGGTGATCGAGCAGCGCCTGCTGGAATTCGCACAACGCCTCCCAATCCATCAGCCCAGAGGGCTTGGACAGGTGCCCCTCGCTGCGCCAGCGCCGCGTGCGGGTATCGAGCACCAACAAGGCCGGCGTGGTGGGCAGCACGTAGTGCCAGTGCTCGAAGTGCAGCAGGGTGTCGATCAGTTCGTCCTGCGCCTTGGCATTCAGGTGGTTGTCCTGTCGCTCCTTTAGCAGCTTGGAGCAGGCTTGCAGCGGCTCCTCGAATGCATCCGGTTGGTTGCCCCAGCCCTGGCAAAACAGGTAGGCGAGCAGGGCGTTGCCGATGATGCGCTTGGAGAAGGGGTGGCCGTAAGCGGTCTCTTCCCAGCGTGCGGAGAGGTTCCAGTCATCGGTGACGTCGTGGTCGTCGAAGATCATCAGCGTCGGCAAGTGCGCGAGTACGCGGGCAACCTGGCCGAGGTTCTGGCGGAAGGCGTCGATGCGCTGGCGCTCGTCGGCGTAGCGTTGCTGCTGTTCGTCGTTCAGCGGCGGCTGGCTTTCCTCGATCAGCGTCCAGGGCACCGGCGACCAGACCAGCAGGTACATGGCGATCATTTCGGCGAAGGTCACCAGGTGGTTGTCGGCGCTGCTGCTGGTGAAGATGGGTTTCTCCACGCCGCCGAAGAACTTGTCGCGCAGGGTCTGGTTGCTTTTGAGCGCCGGCAGCAGATCGGCACGCTGGTAGTAGCCGACCGGGTTGGCGTAGAGCGCCTGGCTGTCCTCGACCACGGCGCCTTCGAGCCACTCGTCGAACAGGCCGAGGCGGGCGATCAACTGGTGGATGGCGCAGAGCATCGGCCCGGCGACGTCGTCGACGTAGACCTGGTCGCCGCTCATCAGCAGCAGGGCCGGGCGCTGCACGGGATCGGCCTGTTCGGCCAGCAGGCGGTCGGCGCAGAGCAGGCCGTCGGCCGCCGCATGATGCGGTTTGCGGCAGGAACCATGGAGCAACTGGTCGACCCGTGAGCGCAGGACGAAATCGGCGTGTTCGGCGCCGTCGTAGAGCAGGTGCGGTGCCCAGTCGGCCAGGCTGCGGGCGGCGTTGTCCTCGACGATCTGCAGGTCATAGGCGATGCGCACGTCCTGCGGCAGGGCCTGCTCCAGCGGCAGGTCGATCAGGTGCAGCACGGCATGGCGCCCCAGCGGCAGGCGCCGGCAGTGTTCATCGAGGCTCAGGTGGCGTTGCGCTTCGCCCTCGGCTTGCAGCCACAGCTGCAGGTTCAGTTCGCGACTGGCCACCAACCACAGCACCAGGCGGCCGGGCTCCAGGCGCCGCAGCAGCGGGCCGGCGAGTACGTCGGGCAACGGGGAGCGAGGGCTATCGGACATCGCAGCGGTACTACCTGAAGGAAACGGGACAGGCCTTGGACAGTGGCAGGACGCCAGCTGTTCCTGAACCGCTTCAACCTGGCGTGAAGGCCTGCTCGATACCTTGCGAATATGTGGTTCAGGCGCGATTGGTGATCTGCAGCAGGTTGCCTTCCGCGTCCGTGCCGTCGCAGAAGCACAGCGACTCGGCGCTGCCGTGCAACTTGCCCATCTGGACGCCAAGGCCGATCAGGCGTTCTCGCTCGGCGGCCACCTCGGGTGTATGGAAGCAGAGTTTGACCGATGTGCCAGGCGTGCGCGTGCCCTTGTGAAAACCTATACGGGTGGTGGGCGAGCCAGGGAGCCCGACATCCACGAAGGTGCCCTCGGTTGCCAGGATTTGCAGGCCGAAGGTGCTGCAGTAGAAGTCTGCAAGCGCTCGCGGTCGAGGGCTGAACAGGATCACGCGGTTCAAGTTCATGGAAGGGCTACCGGAGGTTGGCCTGAAAAGTGGCAGCAGTATCGCGCACAGCTCGATGCGTCGAAAACAGTGCTCAGCTCTCCGCTGCCTTGCGCAGGCGTGCCCGGTCGAGGATCTCGATCTCGCCGTAGGTCAGGCGCACGATGCCCTGGGCTTCCAGCTCCTTGAGGATCTGGTTGGTGGTCTGGCGTGACAGCGAGAGCATCAACGCGAGTTGTTCCTGGGCCAGGTGCAGCACCTGGCGCGGCTCGCCTTCGCCGTAGTTCTCGGCGATCAGCAGCAGGCGCCGGGCCAGGCGTGGAGCGGCTGGTAGCAGGCTCATCTCCTCAAGGGCGATGAAGGCCATGCGCAGTTTCTGGCTCATCAGCAGGGCGAAGTCGCGCCAGTGCTGCGGCTGGCGTTCGAGCAGGGCGAGCAACTCGACCTGCGGCAACAGCAGCAGGGTGCTGGCGCTCTCGGCGAAGGCGTCGTGGGTGCGCGGCAAACCGTCGAACAGCGAGATTTCGCCAAACCAGTAGGGCGGCTCGACCAGGATCAGCAGCGCTTCCTTGCCCGTTTCGCTGACCGCGCCAACGCGCACTGCTCCTTCGATCACCGCATACAGTCCGCTGGGTTTATCGCCGCGGCGGAACAGACGCTGACCAGCATCGAACTGCTGTACCTGGGCCATGTCCAGCAGGGCCTGTTGCAGTTCGTTCGGCAGCCCGGCGAACCAGTGGCCCTGGCGTAGCGGGGTGAGAAAGGGGGCGGAATCGGGCATTACAGCTCCTGGCGGTGATGAAGGCTGCATGGCGATCCCTGCCATTGTCGGCTAGCCGACAGAGCGGCGGCCGGGCTCGGGGTGATGATGGCCTGGCCTATTTCCGCACATGAGGACGATAACAATGAAAAACCTCGTCGATCACCTGGCGCAGTATGCCGCCTACCATCGCGACCGACGCAATATCGCCAGTCATTTCATCGGCATCCCGATGATCGTGCTGGCCGTTGCCGTGCTGCTGTCGCGGCCAGGTTTCGAGGTCGCTGGCCTGTGGCTGGCGCCGGCTACGCTCACGGCTCTGGCGGCGGCGGTGTTCTACCTGCGCCTGGACACCCGTTTCGGTCTGCTGATGAGCGCGTTGCTGGGCTTGTGCCTATGGGCTGGCGCTGTGCTGGCGGCCGCCTCCACCGCGCTCTGGCTGACGGCGGGTATCGGCCTGTTCGTGGTGGGCTGGATCATCCAGTTCGTCGGCCACTACTACGAGGGCCGCAAGCCGGCATTCGTCGACGATGTCATGGGGCTGATCGTCGGCCCGCTGTTCGTGGTCGCCGAACTGGCTTTCCTGCTTGGCCTGCGCAAGGAGGTCGAGCATGCCGTGGTGGAAATCGCCGGCCCGACCTGCATTCGCGAGAAGAAGGCGCTGGCTTGATGCTGGGCAGCCAGACATTAGGGGATAACTTGCGCAGGGTGCGCCATGCGCACCGAAACGCGGGCGTGTGTACCACCGGTGCGCGCGGCGCACCCTACGGTGTGCCGCTGCTTTCTTAGAGCCTGTTCAAAGTCTCGCGAGCTAGAGCAATGCAATACCGATGGCGGCCCCGCAAAAACAGGCGAGGAGCGGTCGGAGTCGCGCTCGACTTTACGAGCTGTAAATGAGCAGTCCGACCGGGCTGGCGCTCCAGCCTGTTTTTAACGCCGCAGTGCCGACGCGCAGCAGACTTTGAGCGACGACTAGAACATCGCCATCCACTGCGTGGTCAGCGAGCGTGCGTGGCGATCCACGGTGATGGGGGCGAACGGGCGGCCGGAGACGCTCTGCAGGGTGTTGCTCTGGCTGTTCATGTCGGCCAGTGCGGCGCGCAGGTAGCTCCAGCGGGTCTGCAACCGCGTCACCTGTGGATCGGCCTTTTCATCCAGTGCATTGAGCTCGTTATCGATGGCCGGCAGCAGCAGGCGCTCGTCCTGGCCGAGGTAGGTGTCGGGTTGTTCGCGGGCGATTTCGAAGGTGCCCAGGTAGGAGCGGCTGAGGTATTGCACGCTCAGGTATTCGATCTTGGCGGCCAGTTCACTCGGTTGTTCGCCAGCCGGCAGTGCCCGTGCGGCGCTGAGAAAGTCGCGCAGGGCGCGGCTGAGGTCTTCCGGGAAGCGCCAGGGTACGTTGTCGTCGCCGGGGCCATAGGAAACACCGTTACGCAGTTGGGTAACGAGTGCCTGGTGAGCGTTGGTGAGCTCGGCGCTACCTTGCGACAGGCTCTGCATGGCGCCGGCCAGAGCGGTCAGATCCGCTTCCAGGCGTTGTTGATGGGCTTTCTGAAAACCCTCGCCACGTAACAGCATGAGGCTGCTGGTGGCTCGGCTGGCGTGAATCTGGATCTGTTCCTGAGGGCTGACGGCCTCGGCATAGGCCAGCGGTGAAAGCCCGACGAAGAGCCCTAGCATCCAGAGAAAAGCATGACGCAACAGTGCTTTACAGCGCATCCGGGGTGCTCCTTGTTATTGTTGTGAGCAGTCAGGGAATAGGCGCAACGATGACGCAGAGCCAAGACTACTGCGTCGTTGAGTCTGGGGCATGACCCGAAAGAGTGATTTCGTCGGAAATCGCCGCCGTTCAGCGCATCCTGCGCCACCGGGCATTCATCTGGTGGACGCGTCATCCCGCCTCGTTGGCGGGATAGGGCGGTTGCACGGCTCTACGACTGTTGCGGTTTTTGCGCCAGGGCGTGCAGGTAGTCGGTGCTGAATGCATCGGCTGGGAAGAAGGTTTCCAGCGCCAGTTCGGCGAGCGTCACGTCATTGGGCGTGCCGAATACGGTGGTGGTGCTGATCAGGCTCAGCACGCCGCTTTCGGTCTGCAGCAGCACCGGCATCAGCACGGCTTCGCTGACCGGCTCGCTCGGCGCGTCCGGCGCCGGGTAGTCGCGCAGTTCCTCCAGCAATTCATGCAGGCCGGCGTCGCCGCTGATTTCCGCATCGCGCTGCAGGCGCATCAACAGGTGCGCGCGCCATTGCCCCAGGTTGATGATGCGTGGCGCCAGGCCCTCCGGATGCAGTGACAGGCGCAGCACGTTGAGCGGCGGGCCAAGGAGAAAGTCCGGCACGCCGGCGAGAAAAGGGCCGACCGAGGCATTGGCCGCCAGCAGGTTCCACTGCCGGTCGATGGCCAGCGCCGGGTAGGGTTCGTGGGCCTTGAGCAACTGCTCGATGGCCTGGCGTGCGGTGCTCAGCGCCTGATCCGTCAGTTCGTGCTGGCTGTACAGCGGTGCGTAGCCGGCGGCGCCGAGCAGGCGATTGCGTTCGCGTAGGGGGATTTCCAGCTGCTCGGCCAGGTGCAGCAGCATCTCCCGGCTGGGATGGGAGCGGCCGGTCTCGACGAAGCTCAGGTGGCGTGTGGAAATCTCGGCCTCGCAGGCGAGGTCGAGCTGGCTCAGGCGGCGCCGCTGGCGCCATTGGCGCAACAGGGCGCCGGCGGTTTGAGAGTTGGTATTCATGGCTTGCACGATAGTGCAGTCAGGTTATCGCGGCCATTACCTGGCAGGTAATCGACGCGCTTTCGCGTGGCACGGATTCTAGAAACACGCACCAATCCCGGTGCCTTTCTGGAGAAACCTCATGAGCCACGTGCAACCTTCCCCGCTGCTGCGTAACGCCCTGCTGGCCGACGGTCTGTTGGGCATCTCCACCGGCCTGCTGCTGGTACTGGGCGCCAACTGGCTGGTTGGCTTCCTTGAGCTGCCGCGCCTGCTGCTGATGGCCAGCGCACTGATCCTGCTGCCGCTGGGTGGCCTGCTATTCTGGCTGTCACGGCAGCCGCAGCTGCATCGTATGGCGGTGTGGGCGGTGATTACGCTGAACACGCTGTGGGTGATCGAGACCAGTTTGCTGCTGGTGCTCGGCTGGGTCGAACCGAACCTGTTCGGCTACGTCTTCATCATCGGCCAGGCTGTGGTGGTGGCGCTGCTCGCCGAACTGCAGTGGTTCGGTTTGCGCCAGTCGCGTGCGGTCGCGGTATGAGGGGAAACGCCGGGTCGGCCCGGAGCTGGGTGACAGCTCCGGGCAACCGGACGATCAGCTGGCCGGGTTGGCGACCGGCTTGCCGCCCTTGGGCTTGAAGTACAGGGTGGTGCCACGGCCCAGGTTGTTCAGGCTCAGGTGATCCTTGGCCACTTCGGCCTCGATCAGCTCGTCCTGGCCTTCGACCTTCAGGGTGATGCGGGTGATCGCGCCGAGCAGGCGGATATCACGCACCTCGCCAGCCTTGTGCTCCGGGCTCGGCTCGCTGGTCAGATCGACCTCGTGCGGGCGGAACAGCACATGGTGATCGTTGCCCACGTACAGGCGGTTGGCATCGCCGAGGAAGTGGTAGACGAAGTCGCTGGCCGGGTTCTCGTAGACTTCGGCCGGGGTGCCGATCTGCTCGATCACGCCCTTGTTCATGACAACGATGCGGTCGGCCACTTCCATGGCTTCTTCCTGGTCGTGGGTTACGAACACGCTGGTCAGGTGCACTTCATCGTGCAGGCGCGCCAGCCAGCGGCGCAGCTCCTTGCGCACCTTCGCGTCGAGGGCGCCGAAGGGCTCGTCGAGCAGCAACACTTTCGGCTCCACCGCCAGGGCGCGAGCCAGGGCGATACGTTGGCGCTGGCCACCGGAGAGCTGCTCCGGGTAGCGGTCGCCGAGCCAGTCGAGCTGCACCAGGTTGAGCAGCTCGTGCACCTTCTGCTTGATCACGTCTTCGCTCGGGCGCTCGCGCTTGGGCTTCATGCGCAGGCCGAAGGCAACGTTGTCGAACACGGTCATGTGGCGGAACAGCGCGTAGTGCTGGAACACGAAGCCGACGTTGCGATCACGTACGTCGTGGTCGGAAACGTCTTCGCCGTGGAAGCCGATGGTGCCGCTGTCCGGGGTTTCCAGGCCGGCGATGATGCGCAGCAGGGTGGTCTTGCCGCAGCCGGACGGGCCGAGCAGGGCGACCAGTTCGCCGCTCTGGATGCTCAGGTTGATCTCGTTCAGCGCCTTGAACTGGCCGAACTGCTTGTTGACGCCTTTTACTTCGATACTCATGGCTAATGCTCCGTGGGCCGGGCCGCACTGCTGCGGCGCAACGGCTTCAGTCTTCTCGGTTGGCTTGCAACTGGCGGCTCAGACGCGCCTCGCTCCATTGGCGAAGCAGCAACACGACCAGGGCCATGACGAGCAGCAGGATCGCCACGCTGAAGGCAGCGACCATGTTGTACTCGTTATAGAGAATCTCGATATGCAGCGGCAGTGTGTTGGTGTAACCGCGGATGTGTCCGGAAACCACCGAAACTGCGCCGAATTCGCCCATCGCCCGCGCGGTGCACAGCACCACGCCGTAAATCAGCGCCCATTTTACGTTAGGCAGCGTGACATGCCAGAACATCTGCCAGCCATTGGCGCCGAGCAGGCGTGCAGCCTCTTCCTCGGTGGTGCCCTGTTCCTCCATCAGCGGGATCAGCTCGCGAGCGACGAAGGGGAAGGTGACGAAGATGGTCGCCAGGACGATGCCCGGTACGGCGTAGACGATCTGCAGGTTGTGGCTGTCGAGATAAGGCGCGAGATAGCTCTGCGAGCCGAACAGCAGCACGTAGATCAGACCCGCGACCACTGGCGACACCGAGAATGGCATGTCGATCAGGGTGATCAGGATGCTCTTGCCGCGGAACTCGAACTTGGTCACCGCCCAGGCGGCGGCAACGCCGAAGACCAGGTTCAGTGGTACCGAGATGGCAGTGGCGATCAGGGTCAGCTTGAGTGCGGAGATGGCGTCCGGCTCGCTGATCGCCTGCCAGAAAAACTCCAGGCCGCGGTTCAGGCCCTGGGTCAGGACGATGTACAGCGGCAGCAGCAGGATCACCGCGAATACCGCCCAGGCCACCGCGATCAGGGCGATGGCGCCGGGGGAGCGACTGGCCGGACGCGCAGCCGCGTTCTTGCCGAGGGTTGCAAGGCTCATGACAGGCTCCTCAGAGTTGCGGCTGGATGCGGCGCTGCAGGATGTTGATCAGCAGCAGCAGGATGAACGAGACCACGAGCATGATCACGCCGATGGCGGTGGCGCCCGGGTAGTCGTACTGGTCCAGCTTGGAGACGATCAGCAGCGGCAGGATCTCGGTCTTCAGCGGGATGTTGCCGGCGATGAACACCACCGAGCCGTACTCGCCGACGCCACGGGCAAAGGCCAGGGCGAAACCGGTCAGCCAGGCTGGCAGCAGGCTCGGCAGCAGCACGTGGCGGAACACCTGCAGCGGCTTGGCGCCCAGGCAGGCGGCGGCTTCCTCGACTTCCTTGGGGATGTCGGCCAGTACCGGCTGCAGCGTGCGCACCACGAACGGCAGGGTGACGAACACCAGCGCCAGGGTGATGCCCAGCGGGGTATAGGCGATCTTGAACGGGAACAGCGAGCCGATCAGGCCACTGGGTGCGTACAGCGCGGTCAGCGCGATACCCGCCACGGCGGTAGGCAGGGCGAACGGCATGTCGACCATGGCATCGATGATGCGCCGGCCGGGGAAGGTGTAGCGCACCAGTACCCAGGCGATGATGGTGCCGAGGATACCGTTGAGCAGCGCTGCGGCCAGTGCGGTACCGAACGAGAGTTTCAGCGAGAACTGCAGTTGGCGGTTGCTGAGCAGTGCCCACCATTGCTCACTGGTCAGCTGAAAGGAGAAGAGGAACATCGCACCCAGCGGGATCAACACGATCAACGCCAGGTAAGTGAGGGTGTAGCCCAGAGTCAGCCCGAAGCCGGGTATGACCGAGGAAGTTCGACGAGACATAAGGTGTCCTTTGGCTCAGGTCCGCGATAAGAGCCTGTTAAAAGTCTGCTGCGCGTCGGCCATGCTGCGTTGGAACTGGGTTCAGGCTGCTCATTTACAATCTGTAAACTCCGCGCCTTCACCCAGTTCCTTCCGCCTTGCCTGGCTCTAGCTCGCAAGCCTTTTAGCAGGCTCTAAACAAGACTCTCCATCCCGGAGGATGGAGAGCCCGAGCGATCAAACCGGTATCACTGGTTGATCTTGGTGAAGATCTGATCGAACACTGCGCCGTCGCCGAAGTATTTCGGCTGGGCTTCTTTCCAGCCGCCGAAATCCTTGTCGATGGTGACCAGCTTCAGATCCTGGAACTGATCCTTGAACTCGGCCGCAACGGTGGCGTTACGTGGGCGGTAGAAGTGCTTGGCGGCGATACGCTGGCCTTCTTCGCTGTACAGGTGCTCCAGATAGGCTTCGGCCACGGCGCGGGTGCCTTTGCGATCGACGTTGGCATCGACCACGGCAACCGGTGGTTCGGCGAGGATCGACAGCGACGGGGTGACGATCTCCAGCTGATCGCCGCCTTCTTCGGCCAGCGACAGGTAGGCCTCGTTTTCCCAGGCCAGCAGTACGTCACCCAGGCCACGCTGAACGAAGCTGATGGTCGAGCCGCGAGCGCCGGTATCGAGTACCGGAGCGTGACGGTACAGCTCGGTCACGAACTCCAGGGCTTTCTCTTCGCTGCCGAACTTCTCGCGGGCATAGGCCCAGGCGGCGAGGAAGTTCCAGCGAGCGCCGCCGGAGGTTTTCGGGTTCGGGGTGATGACTTCCACGCCATCTTTCACCAGGTCATCCCAGTCCTTGATGCCTTTCGGGTTGCCTTTGCGCACCAGGAACACGATGGTCGAGGTGTAAGGGGTGCTGTTGTCGGCCAGGCGCGACTGCCAGTTCGGATCGATCAGCTGCTGGTTGAGGTTGATCGCGTCGATGTCGCCGGACAGGGCCAGGGTCACCACATCAGCACGCAAGCCGTCGATCACTGCGCGGGCTTGCTTGCCCGAGCCACCGTGGGACTGCTGGATGCTGATGGCAGGGTTGCCCTTGGACTGCCAGAACTTGTTGAAGGCGGCGTTGTACTCGACGTACAGCTCGCGGGTCGGGTCATAGGACACGTTGAGCAGGGTCTGTGCGGCGGCCGGGCCGGCGATCAGGGTGCTGGCCAGCGCGGCCAGGGCGAAACGACGAATGGACATGGTGCAGCTCCTAACTGGCTAAATTCTTGTGTTGGCGTATTGGGTGTCAGGTGAGGCGAACTTTTTCGAGCCCTCTGGTTGTCCAGTCGGGCTGCATCATGTGTCAGCTGTTCTTGGTGCTCGGTTGTTGCAGGCGAATCTTTTCCTTGCGCTCGATCTGTACGACCTGGCCGTTGTGCACGGTGATTTCCACCGAGCCAAATTTCAGGCCATTCAGGGCGGTCTGGATCTCGCGCAGGATGCTGGCTTCATCCTGGCCTTCGAGGTTTCTCAGCGTCGCAGTCATTTCCAGGCTCCTTATGAATAGGTCGCCACGGCGGCGGGATGGATTACCGACGCTGGCGTGGAGCGGATAGTAGAGAGACGGAAATATTCTTAAAAATACTGTTTAAGAACATTTATATAGTTTTTTGGCATATGAGGGGTGAGTCTGCCACCACTGATATGTGGAATAAGCAAATAAGTTCTTATTCTTTTTCGAATTCATTCCTGCTGCCTAGACTGTCGCCATTCGATTCAAGGAGGTGCCGTCATGGGCAGCGAAGCAATCCGTTATCTGATTCTGCCGGGCTGGCAGGGCTCGCCCGAGGAGCACTGGCAAAGTCATTGGCAGCGCAGCCTGCCCAATAGCGCGCGGGTCGAGCAGGCCGACTGGCTCAACCCCGAGCGAGGTGACTGGGTTGCCGAGCTGAACCGTGCGGTGGCGGCTGACCCGCGCCCTGCGATTCTCATCGCTCACAGTCTTGGTTGCGTCACCGTGGCGCACTGGGCCGCGCAGGCGTCAGTCGATTTGCTGCGCTGTGTACGCGGTGCTCTGCTGGTTGCGCCGGCCGATGTCGAGCGCCCGGGTTGCCCCGAACCTCTGCAGAATTTCGCGCCGATCCCACGTGATCTATTGCCGTTTCCCAGCCTGCTGGTGGGTTCCGATAACGATTCCGCAGCCAGCGCCCTGCGTGCCATGGAGCTGGCACGTGCCTGGGGCAGCGAAGCGGCGATTCTGACCGGTGCCGGGCATATCAACGTCAAGTCCGGGCACCGTTATTGGGAGCAGGGCTTCGGTTACCTCTATCGCCTGCAGGGACGGATAGAACAGCAGGCGCGGTTGCGCGCCTGATCCGGCCTCTACAGAGCCGACGATTTTCGGGCGGGATCGGGCCAGGCAGCCACCCGCTCTTTTTTATGGCCTGCCATCCATGGTGGCCACCCTTCGGGCCGTTGTGGGGCAACTTAAACATTGCTCCAGGCAATTTTTTATTCGTGAGCAGGCTGCGTGTTGAAGAGCAGCGGCTATGGAGCTGGACGTCATGGACTTTTCACAACACTTTCCAGCGCCGCTGACTTTTGCCGACTCGGACAAGAGTCCGCTGAGCATCCGGGCCAAGGCGCTGGTCTTCGTCGACGAGCGTTCGCGCCAGTTGCGCGAGCGTGCCGAGGTGCTGGCGGGCAATGGCCTGCCGTTGCTGATCCTCGGTGAGACCGGTACGGGCAAGGAGTTGCTGGCGCGTTATATCCATCGCCACAGCGAGCGCGGTGGGTTGTTCGTGGCGGTTAGCTGCGCGGCGATCAGCCCGCAGTGGGGCGAGGCGGAATTGTTCGGTCACGCGGCCGGCGCCCATGTCGGCTCGGGCAGCAGTCGTGCTGGCTGGTTCGGTTCGGCCAATGGCGGCACGCTCTATCTGGACGAGATCGCCGACCTCTCGCGACCACTGCAGAGCAAGCTGCTCAGTGCGCTGGAAACCCGCGAGGTCTATCGCGTTGGCGCCAGCCAGGCGCTGCCGGTGGATGTACGTCTGGTGGCGGCGAGCAGTATCGACCTGTCCCGGGCGGTAGCGGCCGGCACCTTCGATGAGCGTCTATATGCCTACCTGTGCGACGGCCAGTTGCTGTTCCCGGCATTGCGCCAGCGGGTCGGCGATATCCTGCCGTTGGCCGAATACTTTCTCGGTATTCACGCCTTGCGCCTGGGCCTGGCCATCCCGTCGATCAGCCCGGCGGCGCAGGCCGTGCTGGAAGCACACCGCTGGCCAGGTAATACCCGTGAGCTGGAGAACGTCATCCACTTCGCCCTGCTGTTGGCAGGCGAAAGTGAGATCGAACCCGAGCATCTGGAATTGCCAGGCGTCGCGTAACCTGAGTCACTTGAGCCCCGGATTTCATCCGGGCTACGAGTCGCCTGTAGGGTGCGCTGCGCGCACCGGCTATCCCGTGCTCGAACAGATGTACGCTCCGGTGCGCGCGGCGCACCCTACGGGTGTCGTGAGTGTCCGGATTTCATCGGTGTTACGAGCGCCGTAGGGCGGACTCAGGAGCCTAGGCGAACAGTCCGCCAGTGTGGCGTCGCAGGCCAGGTGCGCGGCGCACTGCTTCGCGAACGGAACGCTGCGCCCCCTACGGGGTGCGCCGGCTCCTGCGTAGGGTGCGCCATGCGCACCAAGGGTTCCGGAGGCACGCAGGTAGGCATTACGGCGCCAGCAGCGATACCGATTTGATCTGCGCCCAGATCGCCTGGCCGGCGTGAATGCCCAGCTGATCGAAGGAGTAGCGGGTGACCCGCGCCAGCAAACGCTGATCACCGATGCACAGGGTCAGCAGCACTTGCGCATCGAGCACCTGCCAGCTTTCCACCCGTGCCGGCAGCAGGTTGAGCAGGCTGCTGCCTTCGGCGCGATTGAGGCCCAGACTGACGTCGCGCGCCTTGATCTTCACTCGTACCGCCTGTCCGTCCGGTACCGCCGTATGCGGTAGGCGCAGGCGTGCGTCGCTGCCTGGCAGGTGAAGTTCCAGCAGGCCGTAGGCGGCGTCGTGGCCGCAGACCTGGCCGTCGATCACCGCCTCGGCATCGTCTTCGCTGGCGAAGGGCAGGTCGGCGCGCAGCAGGGTTTCCTTGAGCGGGCCGCTGGCGCGTACCTGACCTTCGTCGAGCAGCACCAGGTGATCGGCCAGCCGCGCCACTTCATCCGGCGCATGGCTGACGTAGAGCAGCGGAATATCCAGTTCTTCGTGCAGGCGTTGCAGGTAGGGCAGTACTTCCTGCTTGCGCTTGAGGTCGAGCGAGGCCAGTGGCTCGTCCATCAGCAGCAGGCGTGGGCTGGTGACCAGCGCGCGAGCGATGCCGACGCGCTGGCGTTCGCCGCCGGACAAGGCCGAAGGCATGCGTTCGAGCAGGTGGCCAATGCCCAGCAGCTCCAGCGCCTGATCCAGTGCCACCTTGCGCTGCGCCGCCGGGATGCGCCGTTGGCCGTATTGCAGATTCCCGCGCACGCTCAGGTGCGGGAACAGGTTGGCGTCCTGGAACACGTAGCCGATGGCGCGCTGGTGCGCTGGCAGGAAGAAGCCGCGCGCACTGTCCTGCCAGAGTTCGCCGGCCACTTGCAGGTAGCCCTGCTGCGGACGATCCAGCCCGGCGAAGCAGCGCAGGCAGCTGGTCTTGCCCGAACCGGAATGGCCGAACAACGCACTGACGCCGCGCCCCGGCAGGTCGAGGTCGACATCCAGGCGAAAGCCCGCATGCTGCACCAGAAAGCGCGCGCGAATACGGCCGTCATCAACCACCGCAGGGATCGAAGGTTTACCGAATCCGAACATCACCAGGCCCTCACCTTGCCGCTACGGCCGCTGTACAGCGCGAGCAGCACGAGGAAGGAGAACAGCACCATGCCGCCTGCCAGCCAGTGCGCCTGGGCGTATTCCATGGCCTCGACGTGGTTGTAGATCTGCACCGACACCACCTGAGTCTTGCCGGGGATGTTGCCGCCAATCATCAGCACCACGCCGAATTCGCCAATGGTATGGGCGAAGGCGAGGATCGCCGCGGTGACGAAGCCGGGTCGCGCCAGCGGCAGCACCACGCTGAAGAAGGCATCCCAGGGGTTGGCGCGCAGGGTGGCGGCGGCCTCCAGCGGGCCGCGGCCGATGGCCTCGAAGGCGTTCTGCAGCGGCTGCACGACGAAGGGCAGGGAATAGAAGATCGAACCGATCACCAGGCCGGTGAAGGTAAAGGTGAAAGTGCCCAGCCCCAGGCTCTGCGTCAGCTGGCCGAAGAAGCCGTTGGGGCCCATGCTGACCAGCAGGTAGAAACCGATCACTGTTGGCGGCAACACCAGCGGCAGCGCCACCACCGCGCCGACCGGGCGCTTGAGCCAGGAATCGGTGCGCGCCAGCCACAGGGCGATTGGCGTGCCGATGATCAGCAGCAGCACGGTGGTCAGCGAAGCCAGTTCCAGGGTCAGCAGGATGGCGTCGAGGTCGTTCTTGGACAGCGGCATGCGAGGTTCCGGCAACTGGCGTCTGGACAAACGTAGCCCGGATGCAATCCGGGGCCTGCTCAGGCAGATGGCCCGCGGATTTCATGCGGGCTACAGGGATTACAGTTTATAGCCGAAGGACTCGATCACCTTGGCCGCTTCCGGGCCTTTCAGGTACTCGACCAGCGCGGTGGCGGCCGGGTTGTTCGCGCCCTGCTTGAGGATCAGCGCATCCTGCCTGATCGGGTCGTACATCGCCTCCGGCACGATCCAGGCCGAGCCGCTGCTGAGCTTGCCGTCCTGGTACACCTGCGACAGTGCGACGAAGCCCAGTTCGGCATTGCCGGTGGAGACGAACTGGTGCGCCTGGGTGATGTTCTGGCCTTCCACCAGCTTGCCCTTGACCGCCTCGCTCAGCCCCAGCTTGTCCAGCACCTGGGTCGCTGCCAGGCCGTAGGGCGCGGCCTTCGGGTTGGCGATGGACAGGTGCTTGAACTGCCCAGCCTTCAGCGCCGCGTCGCTGCCGTCGAGAAAGTTGGTGTCGGCCGACCACAGCACCAGGCTGCCGATGGCGTAGGTGAAGCGCGAGCCGGGCACGCTATCGCCTTCTTTCTCCAGCTTGGCCGGGGTGGTGTCGTCGGCGCTGAGGAACACATCGAACGGCGCGCCGTTCTTGATTTGCGCATAGAACTGCCCGGTGGCGCCGAAGGAGGCCACCAGCCTGTGCCCGGTGGCTTTCTCGAAGGCCGGGGCGATGGCCTGCATCGGTGCGGTGAAGTTGGCGGCGACCGCGACCTTGACCTCGTCGGCCATGGCGCTGCTGGTGAAGATCAGACCGAGGGCGAACAGGCTGTGCTTGAGCGGCTTGAGCATGGGGATTCCTTGTCGTTATCGGGTGTTGGCTCGACCCTGGCGTCAGGTCTGAATGCGGCAATCCTACCTCGTTATGTTTTTTTGTATATAGCGCTATCGAGGCCTGTTTCCGTGCACGATCTTCGTGCGCGGCGGCGGGTGCCTGCACCGTCAGTGCCTGCGGGCAGTTTTTCCATTGCCAGCAACTACAAAAAACATAATTTCGCGAATCCCCCGCTCTGAACAGAATGCCCGCAACGAGCCGCCACGGCGGATTCAGTCACGAGCAGAATCAGAGCAGGCAACCATGACCGACCTGAAGCAATCCGCCTTCCCATCACCCGCCGGCCGGGTTCCCGCAACTCTTACGATCGACACCCTGGTGGTCGGCGCAGGCCAGGCCGGCGTGGCCATGAGCGAACACCTGGGCAAGCTAGGCGTGCCGCACCTGGTGCTGGAGAAGAGCCGTATCGCCGAGGCCTGGCGCACGGTGCGCTGGGATTCGCTGGTGACCAACGGGCCTGTCTGGCACGACCGCTTTCCCGGCCTGGAATTTCCCGATCTCGGCCCGGACGACTTCGCCCACAAGGATCAGGTGGCCGACTACTTCGAGGCCTATGCGCGGATGATCGACGCGCCGATCCGCACCGGCGTCGAGGTGAAGCAGGTGGTGCGCGCGCCTGGCCGCGCCGGCTTCATCGTGGAAACCTCCGAGGGCACCCTTCACGCCAACCGTGTGGTCGCTGCCACCGGCCCGTTCCAGCGCCCGGTGATCCCGGCCATCGCTCCGCAGGACGACAGCCTGCTGCAGATCCACTCGGCGCATTACCGCAACCCGCAGCAACTGCCCAAGGGCGCGGTGCTGGTGGTCGGCGCCGGCTCCTCTGGCGTGCAGATCGCCGATGAGCTGAACCGCGCCGGGCGCCAGGTGTACCTCTCCGTCGGCGCCCACGACCGACCGCCGCGCAGCTACCGTGGGCGCGATTTCGTCTGGTGGCTCGGCGTGCTCGGCCTGTGGGACCTGGAAACCGTGCAGCCCGGCAAGGAGCACGTGACCATCGCCGTCAGCGGGGCCCATGGCGGGCGCACCATCGATTTTCGTGAGCTGGCCGCGCAGGGCATCACCCTGGTCGGCCTGACTCGCGCCTTCGCGGATGGCGTGGCGCAGTTCGCCGACGACCTGGCGGAAAACCTGGCGCGCGGCGACGAGAACTACCTGTCGCTGCTCGATGCCGCCGATGCCTATATCGAACGCAACGGCCTCGACCTGCCGCAAGAGCCCGAGGCGCGTCGCCGTTTCCCCGAGCCGGCGTGCGTTCGCGAGCCGTTGCAAAACCTCGACCTGGCCGCTGCTGGCGTCACCTCGATCATCTGGGCCACCGGCTACGCCACGGATTTCAGCTGGTTGCAGGTCGATGCCTTCGACGCTGCCGGCAAGCCGAAGCATCAGCGCGGTGTGTCCAGCGAGCCGGGGGTGTACTTCGTCGGCCTGCCCTGGCTGTCGCGCCGTGGCTCCACCTTCATCTGGGGGGTGTGGCATGACGCCCGCCACATCGCCGACCACATCGCCACCCAGCGTAAGTACACCGCTTACCGCGACGCTGCCCAGCGCGACGCCGCCACCCTCGAATCCAGCGCTGGCAAAGTCAGCCTCACCGGAGTCCGCTGATGCCCACTCATACCCGCATCCGCATGTTCAACACCAAGGACACCTACCCCAACCAGTCCCTGGACAACGACCTGTGCCAGGCCGTGCGCGCCGGCAACACCGTGTACGTGCGCGGCCAGGTCGGCACCGACTTCGACGGTAACCTGGTCGGCCTCGGCGACCCGCAGGCGCAGACCGAGCAGGCGATGAAGAATCTCAAGCAACTGCTGGAAGAAGCCGGTAGCGACCTCTCGCATATCGTCAAGACCACCACCTACATCATCGACCCGCGCTACCGCGAGCCGGTGTACAAGGAGGTCGGCAAGTGGCTCAAGGGCGTGTTCCCGATCTCCACTGGGCTGGTGGTCTCGGCGCTCGGTCAGCCGCAATGGCTGATGGAGATCGACGTGATCGCCGTGATCCCCGATGACTGGCCGAGCGCCGGGGGCCAGGCATGACCTTTTCCATCGTCGGCCGCTGCCCGGAAACCGGGCACCTCGGCATCGCCATCAGTTCCTCCAGCATCGCCGTTGGCGCCCGCTGCCCCTGGCTACGCGCCGGGGTCGGCGCGGTGTCGACGCAGAACATCACCCTGCCGGCGCTGGGGCCGCAGATTCTCGACCGGCTGGAGGCAGGCGAGGCACCAGCCAGTGCGCTGGAGCAGGCGCTGGCGAGCAATGGCTACGGCCAGTACCGCCAGGTGACGGTGATCGACAGCCACGGCGCCAGCGCGCACTTTTCCGGCAGCGAAGCCCTTGGTGTGCACCATGCGCGCGCTGGCGAGCAATGCGTGGCGGCCGGCAACCTGCTGGCCTCCACGGCGGTGATCGACGCCATGGTCGAAGCCTTCGAGCAGGCCGACGGCGGCCTGCCGGATCGCCTGTTGGCGGCCATGCACGCGGCGATGGCGGCCGGTGGCGAGGCTGGGCCGGTGCATTCGGCGGCGCTGTCGGTGGTCGGCGATCTGGTCTGGCCGGTGGTCGACCTGCGTGTCGACTGGGCCGAGCACGATCCCATCGGCGAGCTGGATAAACTCTGGCGCGCCTACGAGCCGCAACTGCACGATTACATCACCCGCGCCCTCGATCCCACCGCCGCGCCGAGTTACGGCGTACCAGGCGACGAGTAGGGTGGACGACCTGTGGGAGGGGCTTTAGCCGCGACTTGGCACGTACCCTTCGTCGCCGCTGAAGCGCCTCCCACAACCACACACCCAGTCGTAGGGTGGACGACGCTCTTCTCGTCCACCGTGTGTGCCTCTGTGATGGTGGATGGATAAAGCGTCATCTACGCGCCCCGATCCACCCTACGTACTGTCCCCATCAACCCTGCACCGGTAACTGCCCATGCCCACCAGCCGCGACCTGCTCGCCGACCTGATCGCCTTCGACACCACCAGCCGCGAATCCAACCTGGCGCTGATCGATTACGTGCGTGCCTACCTGGCCGGGCTTGGCATCGACAGCGAGCTGCTGTTCAACGCCGAACGCAGCAAGGCCAACCTCTATGCGCGCATCGGCCCGGCAGGGACGGGTGGGGTGATGCTGTCCGGACACAGCGACGTGGTACCGGTCGACGGCCAGACCTGGACGCTGCCAGCCTTTGCCCTGAGCGAGCGCGACGGCCGCCTGTACGGACGTGGCACGGCGGACATGAAGGGCTTCATCGCCTGCGTGCTGGCGGCGCTGCCGCGCTTTCTCGACGCACCGTTGCGCCTACCGCTGCACATCGCCATTTCCTACGACGAGGAGGTCGGCTGCCTCGGCGTGCGTAGCCTGGTCGAGCGCCTGCGCGCCAGCCCCGAGCGTCCGGCCATCTGCCTGATCGGTGAACCCACCGAGATGCGCCCGGTGCTCGGTCACAAGGGCAAGCTGGCGATGCGCTGCGAGGTACACGGCGCCGCCTGTCATTCGGCCTATGCGCCGCAGGGGGTCAATGCCATCGAGTACGCGGCGAAACTGATCGGCCGACTCGGTGAGATCGGTGAGCGCCTGACCGCCCCCGAGCACCATGACAGCCGTTTCGATCCGCCGTACTCCACGGTGCAGACCGGCGTGATCCAGGGCGGCCGCGCCTTGAACATCGTGCCCGCCGAATGCCGCTTCGATTTCGAGATGCGCGCGCTGCCGGCCGACGATCCGCAGCAGGTCGCCGCCGAGTTGCGCGACTACGCCGAGCGCGAGCTGCTGCCGCGCATGCGTGCGGTGAGTGCGGCCAGCGACATCCGTTTCAGCGAGCTGTCCAGCTATCCCGGCCTGCTCACCGACGCCGCCAGCGATGCGGCGCGGCTGCTGGCGCTGATCGCCGAGCGCGAGGATTTCACCACCGTCGCCTTCGGCACCGAAGGCGGGCTGTTCGACGAGGCCGGCGTGGCCACCGTGGTCTGCGGCCCCGGCAGCATGGAGCAGGGGCACAAGCCGGACGAGTTCGTCAGTCTCGATCAACTGGCCCGCTGTGACGCCATGCTGGCGCGTCTGGCAGGCTGGATGCGAGTGGAACCCTGATCTGGGCCGGTGAGGCATAATCCGCGCCTTCCAGACTGTGTGAAAACTACTGCGCTCGGCCATGCTGCGTTAAAAAACGGCTCAAAATGCTCATTTACAGCTCGTAAACTGCGCTTTTTCGCCGTTTTTTGCCTTGCCTGACCTTCGCTCGCTACGTTTTCACACGGTCTGCTTCAGGGCGCTATGCCCACTGCCAACAAGGAACAGGGACGAATGAAGAGCATTGATCGGCTGCTGCTTGGTTTGGGCGTATTGATACCGTTCTGGCTGTTCTTTGGCGTGTTGCTGACGGCGCTGGCCTATCCCGGCTACAGCCACCTCGATCAGGCGATGAGCCAACTGGGTGCTCAGAGTTCTCCCACTCAGGGCTTCTCTGCCTGGGTCAACAATCTGCCCCTGGGCGTGTTCTTCGTTCTGTTTGCCCTAGGGGTGATGCGTCAGGTGCGCGGCTCGCGGCTGGCGCTGTTCAGCGCCGGGCTGATCCTCGTCCACGGCCTGGCCAGTTTCGCCACCGGCTACTTCGCCTGCGACCAGGGGTGCGCGCCGGCCCAGCCGTCCTTCTCGCAGCAGATGCACAATCTGGCCGGGCTGGTGATGTTTCTCTCGCTGACTCTGGCCAGCCTGCTCTGGGGTTTCCTGAGCAAGCGCCTGCTGGGCTCGCGCGGCTTCGGCCTGTTTTCCATCGCCTGTACCCTGCTGGCCGTGGCCACTGTGGTGCTGATGGCCCAGGCCGTCGAGGCGGGGCATTCGTTCGGTCTTTACCAGCGCATCAACTACGGCATTTCGGTGTTCTGGGTCGCAGGTCTGGCGCTGATGCTGTCACGAGGCCGTTGCGAGCAACTCAGGTTCGGTAGCGCTTGATATGTCCCAACGTGAGGCAGGTATGCTTCCTTGTCGTAGGAAAGCCTTGCCTCACTCAATACCGGAAGGTGAACCATGCAGGAAATGATCGCGCTCGTGGGTATCGTGGTGGCACTAGGACTGGGCGCTGCCAGCCCCGGGCCGAGCTTCGTGATGGTCGCCAGAGAGGCGGTGGCGACCTCTCGCCTCAATGCGTTGGCGGCTGCACTGGGCATGGGCCTTGGCGGGCTGCTGTTCGCCACGGCGGCGCTGCTCGGACTGCAGGCGTTGTTCCAGGCCGTGCCGCTGGCCTACCTGCTGCTCAAGGTGCTCGGCGGCCTCTACCTGGCCTATCTGGGCTACCGGATATTTCGCGGCGCGCGCGAGCCTCTGGCGCTCGCGGTCACGGACGAAGCGGCCGGCCGTCCGCTGCGGCAATCCTTCCTGCTGGGGTTGAGCACCCAGGTCAGCAACCCGAAGACCGCCATCGTCTATGCCAGCGTGTTCGCGTCCTTTCTCCCGGGGGCCGTGTCCTGGACATTGGCGCTGGGTTTGCTGCTGAGCGTGTTTCTGGTCGAGTTCGGCTGGTACGCCATCGTCGCCACGCTGCTGTCGGCCAGCGCCCCGCGCCGGGCCTACCTGCGCTGCAAGGGGCTGGTCGACCGGCTGGCAGGGGCGATCATGGTGGGCTTGGGCATTCGCCTGATCGTCGGTGCCGCCAGGCCTTAGCAGGCGCAACGCTACCTAACTGCGATACAGCTTGAGGCTCTCGACCCGCGCCCGGTAGGCGCCAAGGCGCTCCTTGAGCTGATCCTTGTGGTCGCTGGCCACGCAGTGCAGCAGCACGTTCAGGGCGCTGGTCAGGCCGCCGGTGGATTCGAGGATCAGCCCGGTCTTGGTCTTCATGGTGACGATGTATGGCGTGTCGATATGTTTGGCGATGCCGTATTCGTCGGTGAACACCACCAGGTCGGTGTTCTGCTTCAGGCAGTTGTTGGCGAAGGCGATGCCTGCGTCGGCGTAGGGCGCGATGTCGATCAGGATCACGCAGCAGCGCTGGTTGTGGCTGTCCAGCCACTGGCCGAGCACACCACTGTAGAGGTCGAGAAATTCCACCCCCGAGCGCACCAGGGCCAGGCGGTTGGCGAAGTCCTCGGCCAGCCCGCGAATGGTCTGGAAACCGCAGACGAACACGCGCTCGGCATCCCCCACGCGCGCCACGATGTCACGCCAGTGCTGGCTGCCGAGTAGCTCGGCGAAGGCGCGCAGGGCTTCGATTTCCTCGTTGAGGTGGGTCACCAGGTCTTCCGGTTGTTCGACCCGCTCGATCAGTGCCGGGTTGAGCAACGACTGCACGCGCACTTCGTCGCGCAGCTCGTCCTTCAGGCTTTTCAGGCCCTTGTAGCCGAGCCGGCGCAGAAAGCGGCTGACGGTATTGGGGCTGACCCCGCTCTTGGCCGCCAGGCTGGCGCCGTTTTCGAAAGCGAGGGTTTCCAGGTTGGCCTGGATATAGGCCCACAGGGTGCGCTCGGCCGGCGTCAGCTTGCCTTCCAGGTGTTGCATCTTGCCATCGAGCATGTCCGATTCCCCTGCCATGCCAAATCGTTCTGACATTTAAATGTCAGCGTATTGATATTTGGAATAAATATATTCTACTCTGCAACCGTAACGCAAAGAGATGTCGATTGGCCGTTACCCGGGTGAAGAAAGCCACCAGAGCCTTTCCACTTCGCAGTCGACGCTCGCGCTTCCTGCCGCAACAAGCAAACGTCGCGCCCTGGCGCGGCCACAACAGTGGAGAACAGGAACATGCCCACACTGCGTCATCTCGCCCTGTGCGTCGCGCTTGGCAGCGGCCTCGTTACCGGCGCCGCCCAGGCCGCCGAAGAACTGCGCCTTTACAACTGGGGCGACTACATCAACCCCGAGGTGTTGACCCGCTTCACCGCCGAGACTGGCATCAAGGTGTCGCTCGACACCTACGGCAGCAACGAAGAGATGCTGGCCAAGCTGCAGGCCGGCGCCAAAGGCTACGACATCGTCTTCCCTTCGGTACACATGCACGACACCATGGCTGCCCTCGGCCTGCTGGAGAAGACCGACATCAACCAGGATGCCGCCTTCACCAATATCGACCCCGCCTTCCTGCGCTCCAAGTCCGACCCCAATGGCGAATACTGCATGCCCTACGCCTGGGGCAGCGTGGGCATCTTCTACAACAAGAACAAGGTCTCCAAGCCGATCGAGAGCTGGGACGACTTCTTCGCCGAGGCCAAGGCCGGCAAGAAGGTGATCATGCTCGACGACATGCGCGAGACCCTTGGCGTCGGCCTGATCAAGGACGGCAAGTCGGTCAACAGCACCGAACCGGCCGAGCTCAAGCAGGCCGCCGACTGGCTGATCGAACGCAAGCCGCTGATCGCCGCCTTCACCTACGACAGCGTGCCGATGGTGCAGTCCGGCGACGCCGCCGCCGCGCACTATTTCGTCGGCGCCATGATGTACGTGAAGCAGGACCCGCAGAACCTCGCCTACGTCATCCCTAAGGAAGGCGCGACGATGTACCAAGAAGACATGTGCGTGCTCAAGAGTGCGCCGAACAAGGCCAACGCCAAGCGCTTCATGAGCTTCTTCCTGCAGCCGGAGATCGCCGCGCTGAACACCGCGCAGCAGATGAACGGCACGCCGAACAAGGAAGCGCTGAAGTTGCTGCCGGCCGAGCTGCGTGACAACCCGCAGGTCAACCCGCCGGCCGAGGTGATGGCCAAGCTGCAGATCTTCGAAGATATCGGCAAGGGCCTGAAGCAGTACGACCGGGTGTGGACGCGGGTGCGTACCGCCAACTGAGCCCGCCAGGTCGCGGCTGAAGCCCCTCCCACAAGTACCTGCAATCTGTGGGAGGGGCTTTAGCCGCGACTGCTCCGATATTCAGTGGAGTCCTCCATGACTGCTTTCACCCAAACCGCGCCGGTGGTCGAGATCCGTGGCGCGGTGAAGCACTACCGTGCGCCGGAAGGGCACCTGGTGCGTGCCCTCGACGGCCTCGACCTGGCTGTCGGCGCCAATGAATTCGTCACCCTGCTGGGGCCGTCCGGCTGCGGCAAGACCACGCTGCTGCGTACCATCAGCGGCTTCGAGCAACTCGATGGCGGCGAGCTGATGATCCAGGGCCAGCCGATGAACCTGGTGCCGCCGCACCGCCGCCCGGTGCACACGGTGTTCCAGAGCTATGCGCTGTTCCCGCACATGAGCATCGGTGACAACGTCGGCTATGCGCTGGACGTGCGCGGCGTCGGCAAGGCCGAGAAACGCCAGCGCGTAGGCGAGGCACTGGAAATGGTCGGCCTGGCCGGCATGGAGCGGCGCAAGCCCGGCCAGCTCTCCGGTGGCCAGCAGCAACGTGTGGCGCTGGCCCGCGCCATCGTCGACCGCCCGGCGCTGCTGCTGCTCGACGAGCCGCTGTCGGCCCTCGACCGCCAGTTGCGCCAGGCCATGCAGCGCGAGCTGAAGAACCTGCAGCACGAGCTGGGCATCGCCTTCGTCTTCGTCACCCACGACCAGGAAGAAGCGCTGACCATGAGCGACCGCATCGTGGTGCTCAATGGCGGCCATATCCAGCAGATCGGTGCTCCGGCGGAGATCTACCATCGCCCGGCCAATGCCTTCGTCGCCGGCTTCATCGGCGAGAGCAACCTGTTCGACGTGCACGTCGGCTCGGTCAACGACGGCATCGCCTACCTGCTCGACAGCCAGGGTGACCTGCTGCAGGCGCGCCATCCCGGCCTGAGAGTGGGCCAATACGCCCAGCTCATGCTACGCCCCGAGCAGTTTCACCTGCAGTGCCCCGGCGAGGGTTTCGCCGCGCTGGAAGGACGCCTGGAGCAACTGCTGTTCATCGGCAAGGACTTCGAATTGCTGCTGCGCACCAGCCACGGCCGCCTGGTCAAGGCGGTGCTGCGTGACGCCGCGCCGCAACGCCTGCGCGCGGGCGACAACGTGCAGCTCTGGTACGGCCTGGAGGCCGCGCACCTGATTCCCGGAGGTGCCTGATGGCATTGCGCGAGCGCCTGCGCCTGGTCGGCCTGCTGACCCCGGTGACGCTGATCATCGGTGTGTTCTTCCTTGCCCCGCTGACCATCATGGCCGTCTACAGCCTGCTCGAACCGGGGCTCTACGGCGGCGTCGAGTGGAGCTTCTACCCGGACAACTTCGGTCGCGTGCTGGGCTGGGCCGATGGCGTCAACGAGGAATTCGATCCGGTCTACCTGGAAATCATCCTGCGCTCATTCAAGCTGGCCGCGCTGACCGTGCTGGCGACCCTGGCGCTGTGCTACCCGGCGGCCTTCTGGGTGGCGCGGCAGCCGGAGCGGATGCGCAACTTCTGCCTGTTCCTGATCACCCTGCCGTTCTTCACCAGCCTGATCGTGCGCCTCTATGCCTGGCTGCTGATCCTGCGTCCCAGCGGCGTGATCAATACCGCGCTGGCGGCGCTGGGCTTCTACAACCCGGTGGAACTGATCTACACCGAGACGGCGGTGCTGATCGGCATGACCTACATCTTCATCCCGTTCATGTTCATGCCCGTCTACGCCAGCGTCGAGAAGCTCGACAAGCGCCTGCTGGAAGCCTCCGCCGACCTCGGTGCAAGCCGTTGGCAGAGTTTCTGGAAGGTGATCTTCCCGCTGACCCTGCCGGGTATCGCCGCCGGCTCGATCATCGTGTTCATTCCCAGCCTGGGTAACTTCATCGTGCCGTCACTGCTCGGCGGCGCGCGCGTGCTGATGATCGGCAGCCTGGTCGAACAGCAGTTCCTCGCCGCGCGCAACTGGCCGTTCGGCGCCGCCCTGGCGATGCTGTTGATGGCTGCAGTGCTGGTGTGCCTGGTGCTCTACGTGCTGGCGCAGGGGCGCAACAGCGCACAGGAGGCCAGCCGATGAACGCCTTGTTAGCACGTCTCGGACGCCGTCTGCTGGGCGGCTACAGCCTGGTCTTCTTCGTCTTCCTGTACCTGCCGATCGGCCTGATCGTCGCCTATTCGTTCAACAGCAACCCGATCAACATGATGATCTGGGACGGCTTCAGCCTGGACTGGTATCGCTCGCTGTTCGGCCTGTCCACCAGCCTCAGCGAGAACGCCCTGTACGTCGAATCCACCGACCAGTTGTTGGCCGCGCTGCGCACCAGCCTGGTGGTGGCGCTGACCACCACGGCGATCTCCACGGTGATCGGCACGCTTACCGCGCTGGCGATTGCGCGCTATCGCTTCCGCCTGCAGAAGTTCTACCGGGTGCTGCTGTTCATGCCGATGCTGATGCCCGACATCGTGCTTGGCATCGCCCTGCTGATCTTCTTCGTCGGCGTCGGCATGCCGCTGGGAAAGGGCTCGATCATCATCGGCCACTGCACCTTTTTGATCAGCTACGTGTTCCTCATCGTCAGCGCACGCCTGGCCGGTATGGACACGCGCTTGGAAGAGGCCTCGGCCGATCTTGGCGCGTCACCGTGGACGACCTTCCGCCGCGTGACCCTGCCGCAGATCCTGCCCGGCGTGGTTGGCGGCGCGCTGCTGGCGTTCATCATCTCGATGGACGATCTGGTGATCACCTACTTCATCGCCGGTGTGGACTCCACCACGCTGCCGGTCTTCATCTACGGCATGATCCGCCGCGGCATCAAACCCGAGATCAACGCCATCGCCACCCTGCTGCTGATCGCCTCGCTGCTGATCGCCGCCCTCGGCCTGTACCTGCGCAATCGCAAGCCCGCCACTTCCCAGGATGACTCCCATGGCTAAACCGCGCGCCCGCGAACTCGGCCTGCCGCTGCCCGGCACCCCCGGCCCGTACAACGCCATCACCGACGTGCCAGGCGTGCTGGTCGGCTACCGCACCCTCAATGGCGTGGCCGCCAACGGCCGGCGCATCCAGACCGGCGTCACCGCCATCCTGCCGCGCGGCCGCGATAGCGAGCCGCAGCCGGTGTGGGCGGGCTTTCATGCACTCAACGGCAATGGCGAGATGACCGGTACCCACTGGATCGAACACGGCGGCTACTTCGTCGGCCCGCTGTGCATCACCAACTCGCACAGCGTCGGCATCGTCCACCACGCCGCCGCGCGCTGGACGATCCGCCAGTACGCCGATGCCTGGCAGCGCGAGCACCTGTGGGCCATGCCGGTGGTGGCCGAGACCTATGACGGGGTGATCAACGACATCAACGGCCAGCACGTCTGCGAAGCCGATGCCCTCGCTGCGCTGGACGATGCCAAAGGCGGCGCCATCGCCGAAGGCAACGTCGGCGGCGGCAACGGCATGATCTGCTACGGCTACAAGGGCGGCACCGGCAGTGCTTCGCGCCTGGTGGAGATCGACGGCCAGACCTACACCCTCGGCGCCCTGGTGCAGGCCAACCATGGCCAGCGCGCCTGGCTCAAGGTTTGTGGCGTGCCGGTGGGCGAGCGCCTGGAAGATGAACTGCCAGCCGGGCTGGAGCGCGAGCGCGGCTCGATCATCGTCATCCTCGCCACCGATGCGCCGTTGCTACCGCACCAGCTCAAGCGCCTGGCACAGCGCGCCGGCCTGGGTATCGCCCTGGCCGGCACGCCGGGTGGCAACAACTCCGGCGACATTTTCCTGGCCTTCAGCGTGGCCAACCCACGGCCCTTGCCGCAGGTGTCGCCAACGCGGCTGAACCTCGACTACCTCAACGACGAGTGTTTCGACGCGCTCTACCTGGCCGCCGTGCAGGCCACCGACGAAGCGGTGCTCAATGCCATGCTGGCGGCCGAGGACTCGCCGATGCAGAAGCCCGAAGGCCTGTGCCGCGCCATCGATGGCGAGCGTTTGCGCCAGCTGGTCACCGGGTAGGGTGCGCCGTGCGCACCGCCGGTTGCTGGCGTGATTTGGGAAAAGAATGGCGTGTGGATTTTTCGCCGTGTTTATATCCCGGCTTCATCGAATCCACCCGCAATGAAGGACGCCCATGATCACCTGCTACCTGCGCTATATCGTCGACCCCTACAAGCTCAAGGAATTCGAGCACTACGCCAAGCTGTGGATTCCGCTGGTGGAGCGTTTCGGCGGCAGCCATCATGGCTACTTCCTGCCCTCGGAAGGTGCCAACAACGTCGCCCTGGCGCTGTTCAGCTTCCCCAGCCTGGCTGACTACGAACGCTATCGGCAGGACTCCTTCGCCGACGCCGAATGCCAGGCGGCCTTCCGCTATGCCGAAGAGACGCGCTGTATCCTCAGCTACGAGCGCAGCTTCTTGCGCCCCGTGTTCGACTAGCTCGACCCGGTATTTCTGGCCCGCCCTTGCAGCTCTGGCAGCTGAACTAGACTTACAGCTCCCGAGGCCACAGCCAGACAGCAGCCCATGAATATTCGTCAGAAGATGATCGCCAGCGGAGTACTGAGCGTGGCCGTTGCCGCGGGCCTGGGCGCGGTGGGTTTCTGGGGCCAGACCCAACTCAATGGCGCGCTGGCGCAGAACGAGCTGAGCGTCGCCGCGCTGCGCAACCACCTGGAAGGCGACATGATGCACGACGCGCTGCGCGCCGATGTGTTGGCCGCTTTCAGCGTCGAGGCCGGTGATCAGGCCGCTGCCGAGCAGGTGCGCAAGGATCTGCGCGAGCATGCCGACTGGTTCAAGCGTGCCCTGGCCGCCAACGCCCAGTTGCCGCTACCGGCCGACATCCAGCAGGCCATTGCCCAGTCGCAACCAGCGCTCACCGCCTACATCGCCGAAGCCGAGCAGATCACTGAAACGGCCCTGCGCGACGCGCAGGCCGCCAAAGCGGGAATGTCCGAGTTCATGCAGCGTTTCAGCGAGCTCGAAGCCAAGAACGAGGCGCTCAGCAGCCTGATCGAAGAGCAGGTGAGTGCTGCTCACCAGAGTGGTCAGACTGCCGTAAGCCAGGCCTCGGTCTATCTGATCAGCGGTATCGTGCTGGTCAGTCTGCTGCTCGGGCTGATCACCTGGAGCCTGATGCGCAGCGTGCTCGGGCCGCTACAACGTTCCGTCGATGCTGCGCGCGCCATCGCCAGCGGTAACTTGCGCGGTCGAATCGATGTGGATCGGCAGGACGAGGCCGGCCACCTGCTGCAGGCGCTGGCCGAGATGCAGGGCAACCTCGGCCGGATGATCAGCAGCATCACCCAGAACAGCGAGCAGTTGCAGCACACCGCCCGCGCGCTGACCGGCACGGCCCAACGTATTCTGCAGGACTCGACCCAGCAGGCGGACAGTGCCACGAGCATGGCTGCGGCCATGGAGCAGATGATCCAGAACATCGCCCAGGTCTCCACGCACGCCCACGATGCCAAAGGTATTTCCGCTCATTCCGGGCAACTGGCCGACAGCGGTGGCCAGGTCATCCTCGGCGTGGTCGACGGCATGAACCGTATCGCCGAGGCGGTCACCTCGTCGTCCGAGACGATCACCGAGTTGGGGCGTTCATCCGAGGAAATCCATTCGATCATTCAGGTCATCAAGAGCATCGCCGAGCAGACCAACCTGCTCGCCCTCAATGCCGCGATCGAGGCTGCACGCGCGGGGGAGGCCGGGCGTGGTTTCGCCGTGGTCGCCGATGAGGTGCGCAACCTGGCAGCCCGCACCGCGCACTCGACCCAGGAAATCACCGACATGATCGGGCGCATTCGCAGCAATACCCACCTGGCGGTGGACAGCATGCAGGCCGGTGTGACCCGGGTAAACGATGGCGTGACCCTGGCGCACCAGGCCGGCGATTCAATCAATGAAATACGTGATGGCGCGCAACGCGCCGCCCAGGTGGTGGAGGAGATTTCCCAAACCATCGGCGAACAGAGCAATGCCAGCAGCGAGGTGGCGCAACGTGTCGAGCAGATCGCGCAGATGGCTCAGCACAACGCCCAGGCGGTGAACGAGCTGGCGCACTCGGCCGAGGAACTGGAGCGGGTGGCGCAGGGCATGCGCAACGCCGTCATGCAGTTCCAGGTCTGAGTCACCGGGTTCAGGCGGGCTCCGCTACCCGCTTCTCGCCCAGCTCCGCCTTGCAGTAATCGACGAACAGCTGCGCCGGCTTGGTCAGTTGCGCGCGCTTGAGCCAGGCGGCGACCAGGCCGGAACCGGTGACGTCCTCGGTGATGTTCACGCACACCACCTGCTTGCCGTCGTAGGTGGTGTTGCAGTGGGGGCGGGTGACCAGCACCGAGAAGCCGAAGCCCTGGCCGACCATGCCGCGCACCATCTCGATGGAGGGCGAGCTGAACACGATGTTTGGCGACAGGCCCAGCTCCTCGAAGATGCTCACGAAGTAGCCCCGGCTCGGCAGCACGTCGAGCAGGATCATCGGGTCGAGCACCAGGTCGCGCAGCGACACCTGCGCCTGTGCGGCGTAGCGGTGGCCTTCGGGCAGCAGCGCGTAGGGCCGTTGCGGCGGCATCAGCGGCTCGGTCTCGATGGTGCCGTCCAGGTCGTGTTCGTAGAAGATCGCCAGGTCGAAGCGGCCGGCGGTCAGGCCTTGCACCAGCTCGTGTTGCTCGCCGTCGTGCAGGCGGATTTCCACGCCTGGGTAGCGCTGGCGAAAGCCGGCGATCAGGCGCGGCAGGTAGAGCGGGGCGACCGTCTCGAAGCAGCCGATGTCGATCTGCCCGGCCACCACGTCGTTGTCGGCCAGGGCGTTCTGTTCGAACTCGTGCGCCATGCGCAGCAGCTCCTGGGCCTTGCGGTAGAAGCGCGCGCCACTGGGGGTGAGTGAGACGCCCTGGGCGTGGTGGCGGATGAACAGCTGCACGCCGAAGCTCTCTTCCAGGCCCTTGATTGCCGTGGAGATGGAGGGCTGGGCGATGTACAGCTTGCGCGACGCCTCGGCGACGCTGCCGCATTCGACGGTGGTGACGAAATACTTGAGTTGACGCAGGGTGTAGGCAGCCACGCAAGGAACCTCGGTCGATCTTCTTTTGGCTCTCACCATACCCGCAGATCAGGGGGCGGTAGACGAGCATCTTGTTTGCCAGTAGCCATATTTTTTATGGCCCTGGGCGGGGGATGCCTTGCAAGAGTCGTACTCGGTGCTGATGGCGAGTGTCTGCATGTTGTGGTGGGCTGAAGCCCACCCTACGCGCTGAAACGGATCGCCGCCCGGCCCACCCTGCAAGGTGTAGTGCGGGCTGAAATGGTGCGTGGCGTTGGACTGTCTGGTGTGCTTCGCGTCAGGCGTGGCGCGGCCTTGCGGCGCGTCATTGGGTATTTGCACAAGGAGTTGGCGGGCTGCACTACCTTGGTGCGGGTGTGACCATGTTTTTCGTATGTCCCGGCGACATTTTTAATATTTTTCCTATCTTCGGGCTTGCGCCACCATCAGTTCCGCAACCGCCAAACGGTACAAGGGGACTGTGGTGTACGAACTCAGCGACTGGCAGCAACGCGCCCGGCAGCAAGCCTTCATCGAACAGGCCATCATCGGTGGTCGCCGTGTGGCGGCACAGTCCGGTGCGACCTTCGCGGCCATCAACCCGGCCACCGGCCAGGTGCTGGCGCAGGTCGCCGCCTGTGGCGAGGCCGAGGTCGAGCTGGCCGTGCGCAGCGCCCGCCAGGCCTTCGACGCTGGCGTCTGGTCGCAGCGCTCCCCGAGCGAGCGCAAGCAGGTGCTGCTGCGCCTGGCCGAGCTGATCCTAGCCCATCGCGACGAACTGGCACTGCTCGATTCGCTGAACATGGGCAAGCCGGTGATGGATGCCTGGAATATCGACGTGCCCGGTGCTGCTGGCGTGTTCCGCTGGTACGCCGAGAGCCTCGACAAGCTCTACGACGAAGTCGCGCCCAGTGCGCGCAACGTGCTCGCCACCATCACCCGTGAAGCGCTGGGCGTGGTCGCCGCGGTGGTGCCGTGGAATTTCCCGCTGGACATGGCCGCCTGGAAGCTGGCGCCGGCCCTTGCCGCCGGCAACTCGGTGGTGCTCAAGCCCGCCGAGCAGTCGCCGTTCTCCGCCCTGCGCCTGGCCGAACTGGCGCTGGAGGCCGGTCTGCCGGAAGGCGTACTGAACGTGGTGCCGGGCCTCGGCGAGAGCGCCGGCAAGGCCCTTGGTCTGCATATGGACGTCGACTGCCTGGCCTTTACCGGCTCCACCGAGGTGGGCAAATACTTCATGGGCTACTCGGCGCAGTCCAACCTCAAGCAGGTGTGGCTGGAGTGCGGCGGCAAGAGCGCCAATCTGGTGTTCGCCGACTGCCAGGATCTCGACCTGGCCGCCGAGAAGGCCGCTTTCGGCATCTTCTTCAACCAGGGCGAGGTGTGCTCGGCCAACTCGCGCCTGCTGGTGCAGCGTTCGATCCACGACGAATTCGTCGAGCGCCTGCAGGCCAAGGCGCGCGACTGGCTGCCTGGCGATCCACTCGACCCGGCCAGCCGCGCCGGTGCCATCGTCGAGGCGCGGCAGACTGCGCGCATCATGGACTTCATCAAGGGTGCCCAGGCCGACGGCGCACGCCTGGTCTGCGGCGGCCAGCAACTGACCGTAGGCAGCTCGGACAACTTTATCGCACCGACCATTTTCACCGGCGTGGCGCCGAACAGCCGCCTGGCCCGCGAGGAAGTCTTCGGCCCGGTGCTGGCGGTGCAGCCGTTCGACTCCGAGGACGAAGCCGTCGCCCTGGCCAACGACAGCGTCTACGGCCTGGCCGCCTCGCTGTGGAGCGATGACCTCAACCGCGCCCACCGTGTCGCCCGCCGCCTCAAGGCCGGCACCGTGTCGGTCAACACCGTCGATGCGCTGGACGTCAGCACGCCGTTCGGTGGCGGCAAGCAGTCCGGCTTTGGCCGCGACCTGTCGCTGCATTCGTTCGACAAGTACACCCAACTTAAAACCACCTGGTTCCAGCTGCGTCCGTAGGGTGCGCCGCGCGTACCGGATGGTTCACCGGTTTGTAGGGTGCGCTGTGTGCACCAGGTGGAGTTGATCAGATTATTAACGGTGCGCACGGCGCACCCTACACGCCACTGGCGGAGACCTTGCGATGACTGCCCCGAAGCACAGCACATCCGAATACCAGGCACTGGATGCGGCGCACCATATCCATGCCTTCCTCGACCAGAAGGCGCTCAACGAGAAGGGCGCGCTGGTCATCGCCAAGGGACAGGGCCTGAACCTCTGGGACACGGACGGCAAGCGCTATCTGGATGGCATGTCCGGCTTGTGGTGCACCGCGCTGGGCTATGGCCGCGCCGACCTGAATGCCGCCGCAACGCGCCAGCTCGAAGAGCTGCCGTACTACAACCTGTTCTTCCACACCACGCATCCGCGCGTGGTGGAGCTGTCCGAGCTGCTCTTCAGCCTGCTGCCGGGGCACTACAGCCACGCCATCTACACCAACTCCGGTTCCGAGGCCAACGAGGTGCTGATCCGCACCGTGCGCCGCTACTGGCAGGTGGTGGGCAAGCCGAGCAAGAGCATCATGATCGGTCGCTGGAACGGCTACCACGGCTCCACCCTGGGCAGTACCGCGCTCGGCGGCATGGGCTTCATGCACGAGATGGGCGGCATGCTGCCGGGCTTCGCCCATATCGGTGAGCCCTACTACTTCGCCGAGGGTGGCGAGCTGTCCGAAGAAGCCTTCGGCCTCAAGGCCGCCCGCGAGCTGGAAGCGAAGATCCTCGAACTGGGCGCCGAGAACGTCGCTGCCTTCGTCGCCGAACCCTTCCAGGGCGCCGGCGGCATGATCTTCCCGCCGGCCAGCTACTGGGCCGAGGTGCAGCGTATCTGCCGCCAGTACGACGTGCTGCTCTGTGCCGACGAGGTGATCGGCGGCTTCGGCCGTACCGGCGAGTGGTTCGCCCACCAGCACTTCGGCTTCCAGCCCGACACCCTGACCATCGCCAAGGGCCTGACCAGCGGTTACATCCCAATGGGCGGCCTGGTGCTCAGCGGTCGCATCGCCGACGCCCTGGTGCAGGAAGGCGGCGTGTTCGCCCACGGCCTGACCTACGCTGGCCACCCGGTGGCCGCCGCCGTGGCCATCGCCAACCTCACCGCGCTGCGCGACGAGAAGATCGTCGAGACGGTCAAGACCGATACCGGCCCGTACCTGCAGAAACTGCTGCGCGAGACCTTCGAAGGTCACCCGCTGATCGGTGATGTCCAGGGCACCGGCCTGGTCGCCGCGCTGCAGTTCGCCGAGGACAAGGCCACGCGCAAGCGCTTCGCCAACGAGAACGACATCGCCTGGCACTGCCGCACCGTCGGCTTCGACGAGGGGCTGATCATTCGCTCCACCCTTGGCCGGATGATCATGGCGCCGGCCCTGGTTGCTACTCACGCCGAGCTGGACGAACTGGTGGAAAAGACCAAACGCGCGGTGGATCGCACCGGGCGCGAGTTGAACCTGCTGTAACAGGCGATCTGTACCCGTAGGAGCGGCTTTAGCCGCGAAATACCTTAATCGCGGCTGAAGCCGCTCCTACGAAAAGCCCCCCGAAACCGCCCCACAGAGGGCGGCGAAGAATCAGGTGCCGATCCAACGAGGTCGGCCCGTAAACGTGTAATTCGGCCACTGGCCAATCCCTGCCCCACGCAAACCAATAACGAGCCAACAGGCTGTGGGAGTGCTTCATGAAATCGTCCTTGCACCACCGTATCGTCCGTTCCTTCGCCTGCACCGCACTGGCTGCCGGCATGGCCGCCACCGCCCAGGCCGGCACCCTGTCCATCGGCCACACCACCTGGGTCGGTTACGGCACCCTGTACCTGGCCCGTGACCTCGGCTACTTCAAGGAAGCCGGCCTCGACCTGCAACTGACCACCATCGAGGAAGCCTCGATGTACATGGCCGCGCAGGCCTCGGGCAAGCTGTCCGGCTCGGCCTCGACCATCGACGAAATCCTCAAGTACCGTTCCAAGGACTTCTGCTTCAAGGCCGTGGCGGCGCTGGACGAATCCCACGGTGGCGACGGCATCGTGGTGCAGAACGACATCTCCGACATGCAGGGCCTCAAGGGCAAGGCGGTGGCGGTCAACGAAGGCTCGGTGTCGCAGTTCTGGCTCAGCTACCTGTTGAAGAAGGCCGGCATGAGCATGGCCGACATCGAAGTGCAGAACATGACCGCCGATGACGCCGCCTCGGCCTTCATCGCCGGCCACGTACCGGCGGCGGTGACCTGGGAGCCGAACCTGACCATGGTCAAGCAGAAGGGCAACGGCAAGGTGCTGGTCGACAGCAGCGCCACGCCCGGCGTGATCGTCGACGTGGTGGCGCTGGATTGCGGCGTCATCGAGAAGCAGCCGGAAGACGTCAAGGCGCTGGTCGCCGGCCTGTATAAGGCGGTCGAGTACACCAAGCAGAACCCGGAGAAGGCCTACGAAATCATGGCCAAGGGCGTTGGCGGCTACCTGTCCAATCCCAAGGATCTGGCCGAAGCGGCCAAGGGCGTGAAGTTCTACGACCAGGCCATGAGCGAGAAGCTGCTCGGCACCCCCGGCAAGGCCGGCGACATCGCCGAGATCATCAAGCTGGCCAACGAGACCTGGAGCACCCTGCAGGGCAAGCCCTACGCGGTGAGCTACGAGGATCTGGTGGATACCACCTTCGTTACGCCGTAACTCTTCTGCGCAGAACGTGCCCTGTGGGAGGGGCTTCAGCCGCGACCGTCGCCGCTGAAGCGCCTCCCACGGTGCCTGCCCCTGAGGCAGAGGGGCCGACTGCGCGTTCAGCTTCTTCAATACCCGCAACACGAGGTGGTTAATGGCCACGCAAAAATCCTGGGTGCAGCGCTGCCTGACCCCGAAAGTCGACCTGCCTGGTCGTTTGGTGCTGGGCGCTAGCAGCCTGTGCTGGCTGCTGGTGCTGGGCCTGTGGGCGCTGCTGTCCTATGGCGGCGTGGTGCCGTCGATGTTCCTGCCGACCCCGGGCGATGTGATCGCCGCCGGCGTGCGCCTGGCCGGCGACGGCACCCTGAGCAAGCATGTGCTGGCCAGCCTGGAAGTGGTGCTGATCGGCTTCGTCGTGTCGTCGCTGGTGTCGGTGCCGCTGGGTCTGTTGATGGGTAGCTTTCGCATCGTCCAGGCCTTTCTCGAACCGCTGGTGAACTTCATCCGCTATCTGCCGGTGACCAGCTTCGTGCCGCTGTTCATCCTGTGGATCGGCATCGGCCTGGAACAGCGCGTGGCGGTGATCATCTTCGGCGTGTTCTTCCAGCAACTGGTGATGGTCGCCGACGTCTCCAAGGGCGTCTCGCGTGACCTGCTCAACGCCAGCTACACCCTCGGCGCCAGCCGCCGCGACGTGGTGCTGCACGTGCTCGGCCCAGCCTCCTTGCCGGGCATCCTCGACACCCTGCGGGTGACCATGGGCTGGGCCTGGACGTACCTAGTGGTGGCCGAACTGGTCGCTGCCAGCAGCGGCCTCGGCTACATCAGCCTCAAGGCCATGCGCGGCTTCCAGGTGGATGTGATCTTCCTCGCCATTGCCATCATCGGCCTGCTCGGGCTGATCACCGATCAACTGTTCCGTCTGCTTCGACTGAGGATTGCCGCATGGGCGCAATAGCCAAGAAACCCTACGTGATGCCGGCGCTCAGCGAGTACGCCGAGGTTGCCGCGCGGCTCAAGGTGGACAACGTCAGCCTGCGCTACCAGTCGCCCAAGGGCGACACCTTCACCGCACTGGATCGCGTCTCCTTCGAGGTGCCTGACGAGCAGTTCGCCGTGATCGTCGGCCCGTCCGGCTGTGGCAAGTCGAGCCTGCTCTACCTCACCGCCGGCCTCAACGAACCCACCGAGGGCGAGATCTACGTCGGCGGGCAGAAGGTCGAAGGCCCCGGCGCCGACCGTGGCATGGTGTTCCAGGGCTATACCCTGTTCCCCTGGCTGACCGTGCGGCAGAACATCGAGTTCGGCCTCAAGCGACGCAAGTTGCCGCAGGACGAGATTCGCACCATCGTCGAGTTCTATCTCAATGAAGTGGGCCTGGCGAAGTTCGCCGAGCATTACCCCAAGCAGCTTTCCGGCGGCATGATGCAGCGCGTGGCCATCGCCCGTGCGCTGGCCAACGACCCGCAGATTCTGCTGATGGACGAACCCTTCGGCGCCCTCGACAGCCAGACCCGCCTGCAGATGCAGCAACTGCTGCTGCAGGTATGGGGCAACAGCAAGAAGACCGTGGTGTTCGTCACCCACGACATCGACGAAGCCATCCTGCTCGCCGACCGCATCTACGTGATGGGCGCGCGTCCGGGCCGGATCAAGGAAATCCTCGATGTGCCCATCGAGCGCCCGCGCACCCTCGACGTGGTCATGGAGCCCGAGTTCATCCGCATGAAGCGGCACATCCTCGGCCTGCTGCACGACGACATGGAAGAGGTGCATTGAGATGGAAGGCAGCTTCGACTACCTGATCGTCGGCGCCGGTTCCGCCGGCTGTGTGCTGGCCAACCGTCTGAGCGCAGACCCCGCCGTACGCGTGTGCCTGATCGAGGCCGGCGGCAGCGACGCCAGCCCGCGTGTGCAGATACCGGCCGGCACCATCACCCTGTACAAGAGCAAGGTGTTCAGCTGGAACTACTTCTCCGCGCCGCAGAAGCACCTCGCCGGGCGTCGCCTGCATACCCCGCGCGGCAAGGCCCTTGGCGGCTCCAGCTCGATGAACAGCATGATCTACATCCGTGGCGACGCCAGCGACTACGACCGCTGGGAAGCCGCCGGCTGCCCCGGCTGGGGCTGGAATGACGTGCTGCCGTACTTCAAGAAATCCGAAGGCAACTGCCTGGGCCAGTCGCTGCAGTATCACGGCACCCAGGGCGAGCTGCTGGTGGACAAACCGCGCGATCCCAACCCGCTGTCCGAGCGCTACATCCGCGCCGCCGAGCAGATCGGCCTCAAGCGCAACGACGACTTCAACGGCGGCAGCCTGGAAGGCGTCGGCCTCTACAACCTCACCCAGAAGAACGCCCGGCGCCTGTCCAGCTACCGCGCCTTCGTCGCCCCGGTGCGTAAACGCGACAACCTCGTCGTGCTCACCGGCTGCGAAGTGGAGCGCCTGCTGCTCGATGGCGAGCGCGTCACGGGTCTGGAGCTGCGCCAGGATGGCCAGTGGCGCACCCGGCAGTGCACCCGTGAAACCATCCTCTGCGCTGGCGCGCTGGGTTCGCCGCATATCCTGCTGAAATCCGGCATCGGCCCGAAGGCCGAGCTGGAGGCGGCGGGCGTGGCCTGCAAGGTCGACCTGCCCGGCGTCGGCAAGAACCTGCAGGATCATATCGACGGCACCCTCACCGTGCGCTCGAAGAGCCCGCTGTCGCTCGGCTTCTCCCTCGGCGCGCTGCCGAAGATCATCGCTTCGCCGTTCAAGTACCTGGCGCAGAAGATGGGTTGGCTGACCACCAACTACGTCGAGGCCGGCGGCTTCGCCCGCACGCCGCTGGCAGGCGACCTGCCCGACGTGCAGATGCACTTCGTGCCCGGTTACCGCAGCCATCGCGGCCGCCTGTTCGAGTGGGGCCACGGTTACGCCATCCACACCTGCGTGCTGCGGCCGAAGAGCATCGGCGAGGTGCGCCTGGGCGAGGGCCGTAGCCTGAGCATCGACTTCAACTTCTTCAGCGACGAGCAGGACGCGCGCGTGCTGGTGGAAGGGGTCAAGCTGGCGCGGCGCATCCTCGCCCAGCCGCAGTTCGCCGATATCCGTGGCGAGGAGATGCTGCCCGGCCCGCAGGTGCAGAGCGACGAGGAACTGCTGGCGCACCTGCGCGAGAAGGCCGCCACCGTGTTCCACCCGGTGGGCACCTGCAAGATGGGCAGCGACGACGCGGCAGTGGTGACGCCCGAACTGAAGGTGCGCGGCGTGGCCAACCTGCGTGTGGCCGACGCCTCGATCATGCCGACGCTGATCAGCGGCAACACCAACGCGCCGTGCATCATGATCGGCGAGAAGGCGGCCGACCTGATCCGCCAGGGCTGAGCCCGGCTCAGCCCGTCTTGCGCTTGCCTGAAGACAGGCGCGAGACACCCAGCAGCACCAGCGCCAGACCGCCGATCTGGTAAAGGGTGATGGTCTCGCCGAGCAGCACCCAGGCGGCGAACATCGTCAGCACCGGGCCCAGGTTGCCGAACACGGCGGCATGGCTGGCGCCCATGCGCTGCACGGCCAGGGCCATCCAGTAGATCGGCAGCACCGTCGACAGCAACGCCATCAGCGTGCCGTACAACCACACTTCGCCCGGCAGGCTCGCCAATTGCGTCGGCTCACCGCTGATGCCGTAGTGGATCAGCACCATGATCGCCGAGGCACCACCGGCCAGGCCCGCCAGGCGCATCGAGCCGACCCGGTGGATCACCACGCCGGTGCCCAGGTAGTACAGGGCATAGGTCACCGCGCTGGCGAACACCCAGGCGGCGCCCAGCAGGATCTGCTCGCTGTCGCCTTCCACGCGGATGTCATGCACCAGGGCGATGCCCAGGCCCAGGTAGCACAGCCCCATGGCCAGGAAGGTGCGCGGCCCCGGCCGCTCGCCCAGCGCCAGCATCTGCAACAGCAGCACCAGCGTCGGGTAGGTGAACAGGATCAGCCGCTCCAGCCCGGCGCTGATGTACTGCAGGCCATAGAAATCGAACAGGCTCGACAGGTAGTAACCGAACATCCCCAGCAGCAGGATGTGCGCCCAGTCCTTCGCCGACAAGCGCGTTTGCCCGGTGCCACGGCTCAGCCACAGCAGCCAGGCGAACAGTGGCAGTGCCAGGCCCATGCGCAGGCTCAGCACGGTGATGGCGTCCACCGGCGCGGCGGCATAGGCGAGTTTGACGAACACGGCTTTCAGGCTGAAGCCGGTGGCCGAGAGCACAGCGAACAGCACGCCGTTATCCAGGCTGCGTCGGTACGAGGTGGTCAGAGCATTCATGAACAGGGCTGCGGCAGGGGAGTGAGCTGTTATTCTGAGCGGAAAGCTACGCGGCCAGAATCGCAATTTCACGAAGATGGCGTTCTGATTTGGAGAAGGCTTCATGCATTTCGACCTGCCTGACCTGCGCCTGATCGCGGCGATTGCCGCCACCGGCAGCCTGAGCAAGGCGGCGGCGACCTTTCCCGTCGCCGTATCGGCGGCCAGCACCCGCCTGCGCCTGTTCGAGGAGCGCTGCGGGCTGACGCTGTTCGTGCGCAGCAGCGACGGCATGAGCCTGACCCCGGCCGGCCGCCTGGTGCTGGAAGCCTGCCAGGGCGTGCTGAAGGAGGCCCGCCAGTTCAGCGAAACCCTGCAGGAACTCAACGGTGAGCGGCGCATTACCCTGCGCCTGGCCGCCTCCACGGTGGCCAACAGCACCTTCCTGCCGGCGGCGCTCGGCCCCTTCCTGGCCGACTACCCGGAAGTGGATCTGCAACTGGCCGAGTACAACAGCAAGGATGTGTTGCGCGGGGTCAGCGAAGGCAGCATCGACATCGGTGTGTACGACGGCAACCTGCCCACCGATGGCCTGCTGTCGCTGCCATTTCGCAACGACCGCCTGGTGCTGCTGGTACCACACGGCCACGCGCTGATCGGCCAACGCCCGGCCTCGCTGCGCAATGCGCTCAATTACCCCTTCGTCTGCCTGCCGGCCGAGCGCGCGATGCAGCGCTTCATCGAGTACATGGCGGTGCGCCACGCGCTGCCATTGAAGGTGCGCGTGCGCGCGCCGAGCTTCGATGCCATCGCCCAACTGGTGGCGCAGGGCGTCGGTGTATCCATGCTGCCCGAGGTGGCCGCGACCCGCTTCGCCCAGGAGCTGCCGGTGGCGGTGGTGATGCTGGAAGATGTCTGGGCAACCCGTGAATTGCGTCTGTGCGTGCGCAGCTGGGAGGCGCTGTCGTCCCATGCGCGGCAACTGGTCAGCTACCTCTCGCCCGAGCGACCATCCGGCGACAGCCTGAGTGCGTAACGTAGGAGCGGCTTCAGCCGCGATAGAACCGCTCGCCGCTAAAGCGCCTCCCACGGTGTGTGGCTTGAACGGCTGCGTTCCGGTGTTGACGCGTGCAGTGTGGGAGGGGCTTTCGGCTCGGGCATTCCGCTTCGCGCTACTTCCTGCATCCATCGACAAAAGCTCGCCGCTAAAGCGCCTCCCACGGTGTATTGCCTGACCGGCTGCGCTTCGGTGTTGATACGTGCAGTGTGGGAGGGGCTTTAGCCGCGACAATCGCCGCTCCAGAACCGCCCACCGTGCATCACTTGAAGAACTGGCTGGGCGTCAGGCCGAACTGCTTCTTGAACATGGTGGTGAAGGCGCTGGGGCTGTCGTAGCCCAGCTCCCCGGCGATGTCGATGATCTTCTCGCCCAGGGCAATGCGCTCCAGCGCCAACAACAGGCGCGCCTGCTGGCGCCATTGGCCGAAGGTCATGCCGGTGCCTTTCTGGAACAGGCGCTGGATGGTCTTCTCGTCCAGGCCCAGGTGGGCGCTCCAGTCGGCGAGGGTAGAGGCGTCGCCGGGGTCGCTTTGCAGCGTCGTGCAGATCGGCTGGATGCGCGGGTCGGCCGGCTGCGGCAGGTGCAGCGGCAGGGTCGGCAGGATGCGCAGCTCATCGAGGATCAGGCGCATCACCCGCGCCTCGCGCGAATCTTCGGCGTAGGGCTGGGTGATGCCCACGGCGGCGCGGATCAGCTCGCCCAGCAGCGGCGAGATGGCCACGGCGCGGCATTCGGCGGGCATATCCGGCAGGCTGTCGGGACGTACGAACATGCTGCGCATCTTCACGCTGCCGACGCAGCGGATCGCATGCACCTGGCCGCTCGGCATCCAGATGCCGCGGCTCGGTGGCACCGTCCACTGGTTCATCGCCGAGGTCACCACCATCACCCCGGAAATGGCGTAGATCAACTGGTGCTTGTTGCGGTGCGAGTGCGGCTCGATGACGGCGTTGACCGGATAATCGGTGGCGCTGCTGCTGACCAGCCAGGGCGATGCATCGATCTCGGCCAACAGTTTGTCAGGTAAGCGCATGGAGATGCCTTTTTTGCGAGGGTTGTTTCCCGATCTTCGTGAGACAGGCGATTGGGCGGAGCCTAGCATAGCGCCGTTCCTCACCTCGTTCGGAAGCTTCAAGCATGTCCAGCAGTCCTGCCGCTACCTCCCTGGCCGGTGCCTCGCCCGTCAGCCAGGCCAGCCCTCTGGTGATGCGCGTGATCGGCGCCTGCGCCCTGGCGCACCTGATCAACGACCTGATCCAGGCGGTGTTGCCCGCCATCTACCCGATGCTCAAGCTCAACTACGGCCTGAGCTTCGCCCAGATCGGCCTGATCACCCTGACCTTCCAGCTCACCGCCTCGCTGCTGCAGCCCTGGGTGGGCTATCACACCGACCGCCATCCCAAGCCCTGGCTGCTGCCGGCTGGCTCGCTGTGCACTCTGGTCGGCATTCTCATGTTGGCCTTCGTCGGCAGCTTCCCGGCGATCCTCCTGGCCTCGGCGCTGGTGGGCATCGGCTCCTCGACCTTCCACCCCGAGGCGTCGCGCATCGCTCGCCTGGCCTCGGGCGGGCGCTACGGTCTGGCGCAGTCCACCTTCCAGGTCGGCGGTAATGCCGGCACCGCCTTCGGCCCGCTGCTGGCGGCGGCGATCATCATTCCTTACGGCCAGGGTAACGTCGCCTGGTTCGGCCTGTTCGCCGCCTTCGCCATCGTCGTGCTGTACGGCCTGAGCCGCTGGTATCGCCACCACCTGACGCTGTTCAAGCTCAAGCAGGGCGGTGTGGCCACCCATGGCCTGTCGGCCGGGCGGGTGAAGTTCGCCCTGCTGATCCTGGCGCTGCTGGTGTTCTCCAAGTACTTCTACATGGCCAGCTTCACCAGCTACTTCACCTTCTTCCTGATCGAGAAGTTCGACCTGTCGGTGGCCAGCTCGCAGCTCTATCTGTTCCTGTTCCTCGGCGCGGTGGCGGCCGGCACCTTCTTCGGCGGGCCGATCGGTGACCGCATCGGGCGCAAGCAGGTGATCTGGTTCTCCATCCTCGGCGTGGCGCCGTTCTCCCTACTGCTGCCACACGTCGACCTGTTCTGGACGGGTGTGCTGAGCATGGTGATCGGCTTCATCCTCGCCTCGGCGTTTTCCGCCATCGTGGTCTTCGCCCAGGAGCTGATGCCGGGCAACGTCGGCATGATTGCCGGGCTGTTCTTCGGCCTGATGTTCGGCTTCGGCGGTATCGGCGGCGCGCTGCTCGGTTACCTGGCGGACATCCACGGCATCGAGGAGGTGTTCCTGATCTGCTCCTTCCTGCCGTTGCTGGGCATCCTCACCGCGCTGTTGCCGTCGCTGAAGGCGCGTTAACCCACACGCCGCCACACGCTGGCCAGCCAGGGCTGCTGGTCACGTGGCAGGTCGGTGGGGCGGGAGTAGTGTTCCAGTTCGACGAAGCCGGCTGCCGTGAGCCGCGCGCGCCAGCGTTCGAGGTCGTGGTAGCTACCGTAGCGCGGGCCGTTCCAGCCCTCCTGATTGTCGCCGCGCGGGTTGGAGCTGAACAGCACGCCGCCAGCCTTGAGCGCTGCATGCAGCTCGCCGAGCACGCGCGGCAGCTCCTGATCCGGCACGTGGAACAGGCTGGCGTTGGCGAAGATGCCGTCGAAATGTCCGGCCGGCAGATCCAGTTCGAGAAAGCTCTGTTGCCACACCTCGCAGCCGCTGTCGGCGCGCGCCATGGCAACGAACTCGGCGCAGCCATCCAGGCCGACGGCTTCGTGGCCCAGGCCGCTGAAGGTGCGCAGGTCACGCCCCGGCCCGCAGCCGAAATCGAGGATGCGCCAGGGCTTCTCGCCTTCGATATGACGCAGCAGCGCGGCGATGTTCTGGCTCACGTCATGGTCGCGCGTGCCCTCGCGAAAGTCCTCGGCGCTGCTCTGGTAGTGGGCCAGGGTGAGGGCGCTGATCTGCGCGAGTTCGTCGGGGCTCAGGGGCATGGTGGGGTTCCGGTAAAAGAGCGCATTAAAACCGCTTGGCGATGTGCACGGCCAGGGGCGACATGCCATTTGGTCGGCAGCCAATGAACCCGCGTACCGCTTGCACAGTCCCATTTCCTGAGGGGCGTAGACCGGCTGGCTGTAGTCGGGCGCCCACAATCAAGGAGATAACGCGATGGTTACGCACTACAAAGTCTCTGGCCACCTCGCCTGTGGCTCTCATGGTGAAAAGCTGCCCGCCACCACCGAGTTGGCCAAGGTCAAATGCCGCAATTGCCGCAAGACCGAGGTCTTCACCGAAGCTCGCCGCAATGCCCGTAATGCCGCTCGACGTGCCGCCCGCCGTGAGAAGGCCGCGCGTGCCGTCAACGATTGGCGTACCTCCTGGGAGGCGCGCCTGACCGCCTTGCCAGGCCGCCAGCGTCTGCCCCGTGGTTTCGGCGACCAGGCATTCGTCTAGCCTGGTGATGATCGTGGGAGGGACTTCAGCGGCGACCCCGAGTCGCCCTGGTCGCTGCTGAAGTGCCTCCCACGCTTCGCTTCTACGATTTATCCACACGTTCTGGGGTTTGATCTGCGCAACAGGCTGTTCAGGCGTTTGCCCCGCAGCAGCGCTATGTCGTAGATTGGCCGGCTCACCTCGACCGGCACTGGCCGGTCATGCCTCGAGGTTTCTGCCGTGTCCGCTGCCCCTGTCTCCGTCTACCGCCTTCCCGGTTTCCTGCCGTTCCTCGCTGCACGTCTGATGGCGGTGTTCGCCATGCAGATTCAGGCCATCGTCGTCGCCTGGCAGGTCTACGACATCACCCGCGATCCGCTGTCGCTGGCCTATGTCGGCCTGGCTCAGTTCATCCCGATGCTGGTGCTGCTGATGCCCGCCGGCGACTTGATCGACCGCTTCGACCGCAAGCTGATCCTGATGCTCAGCTGGCTGGTGGAGGCTGTCTGTGCCGGGGCCTTGCTGTGGCTGTCGCTGAGCGAGGCGCCTGTGACCTGGTACTACGGCGTGCTGGTTCTTTACGGCAGTGCACGGGCCTTCACCGGACCGGCGTTGTCGAGCCTGCTACCGCAGATCGTGCCGCGTGAGCGCCTGGCAGCAGCGATTGCCGCCAACAGCATGATCATGCGTGGTGCGACCATTTCCGGGCCGGTGATCGGTGGCGGCCTGTATGCCATCGGTGGTGGTGGGCTGACCTACTCGGCCTGCCTGGTTGGCTTTCTCGCCGGTGCCGCGCTGTTGCCGCTGGTGCCGGTGCGCTACGCCGAGAAAATGCAGGCGCTGGAGTCCACCGCTTGGGCACGTTTTACCGCCGGGATCAGCTTCATTCGTTCGCGTCCGATCATCCTGGGCACCATCTCACTGGATCTGTTCGCCGTGCTGCTCGGCGGCGTAGTGGCGCTGCTGCCGATCTACGCCCAGGAAGTGCTGGAAGTCGGGCCGACGGGCCTCGGCCTGTTGCGCAGCGCCATGGCTATCGGCGAGGTGTCCGTTGGCCTGTACCTGAGCATGAAACCGTTCAACCGCCATGTCGGCCTGGTGATGTTCGGCGCGGTGGCGCTGTTTGGTGTGGCCAACCTGGTGTTCGCCTTGTCCAGCCTGTTCTGGCTGTCGTTCGCTGCACTGATGGTGGCGGGCGGCGCGGATATGGTGAGCATGTACATCCGCTCATCCTTGGTGCAATTCTCCACGCCGGACGCCATGCGTGGCCGGGTCAACGCAGTGAACATGCTGTTCATCGGTTCTTCCAACGAGCTGGGCGAATTCCGCGCCGGCACCAGCGCCGCCTGGTTCGGCGTGGTGCCTGCGGCGCTGCTGGGTTGCGCCTGTACGCTGCTGGTGACCGGCGGCTGGATGCTCGGCTTCAAGAGCCTGCGCAAGGTCGACCGTTTCGAGGATGCTTCGCCGAGCAAGGTGGGCTAGCGAGAGTAAGCACCGGGGCAGGAGTGGTTTGGTCATTAACGCGGGTGTCAGGTTTCGCGGCTGAAGCCGCTCCTACGGAACCTGCCTTGTTCCGTAGGGTGCGCCGTGCGCACCGCGCCGGGTGATGATCCTGACTACCCCAACCGCAACAGCGGCCTGAGCTTCAAGCCAAGCACGGTGCCGACCAGGCAGAACAGGCCGAACACCCAGCCCGACGCTGCGCCGGCCATCACCCCGGACAACAACGTGCCCACGGTGCAGCCCAGGGCCAGCAGGCTGCCCCAGCCCAGCAGCACGCCGCCGAGCAGGCCGCGTAGCCAGTCACGTGGCGCACCGCCGCTGGGGCGGAAATCGCCTGCGGCCAGGGCACTGGCCCAGGCCGCGATCACCAGGCCAATCACGAACAATCCGTTGTTCGACAGCAGGGTTTCCTTGACCACCGTGGCACAGCCGGAAAAACCGTCGAGTCCTTCCAGGCGTTCGGGTAGCCAGCCCAGGCTATCGGCGCTGGTGCGCGCCAGGCTGCCCAGCTCGGCCGTCACCCCCAGCGGCGCGACGCGAAAATAGGCCAGCACCGCCAACCCGCCGATCAGCACGCCGCCGACCCAGGTCGGCCAACGCGCGCCAAACAGCAGCGACCACAGTCCCTGGGGTTCGACTGACGTGCCCGCCTGGCGATAACGCAGCAGCCAGGCGGCAAGCGTGCCAAGCAGGATCAGTTGCAAGAGCAGCGAACCGCCGTAACCGAACTTGCCCGGCAACCAGAGCACGGGGGCTTCTTGCAGGGCGGCCAGGTACAGCGGGTTCCAGCTGAGAAAACCGAGAGCGAAACCGAGCAGTGCACCGGCCAGCGTTGCCAGTGAGGCGAAGTGGCCTTCGCCTAGGCGGTACAGGTGCGCGCTGATGCACGAGCCGGAGATCGCCATACCGAGGCCGAACACCGTGGCGGCCAGTGCCAACACCCAGCTCAGCGGGCCAATATGAGCATCCGGTGGCAGGCGCCCGCCACTGGGATCGGGCAGGAAGGCGCCGAACACCGCGTGATAACCAATGGTACCTACCGCCAGGGCGGCGAGCAGACCGAGCAGGCCATCCGGTATGCGGCGTTCGACGAAGTCGCGGGTGACGCAGAAGAAGCAGAAGCGTGAGCGTTGTAACAACAGGCCGAACAAGGCGCCGCTGGCCAGCGAATAGCTGAAGGCGCGGCCCTGGTTGCTGCCATCGGAAAGTTGCCAGATGAAGGTGAGCAGGGCGAGGGCAAGAAGGCCGGCCAAAGTGATAGGCAGCGCTGCGCGATTGGAAGAAATACTGGCGGTCATGGGTTGTCCTTTCCGACCGTGATGACGAAAGCGGCCCTGGGCGTCAGGCCAGGGCCGTGTCTTGCGTGACTGACGCTTGCTCGGTAGGAGCGGCTTCAGCCGCGAAATTCGCGGATAAATCCGCTCCTACAGAACAGCCTCAAGGTAGGGTGCGCCGTGCGCACCGCAGTGCCAGCGCTGCCGTCATTGGTGCGCGCGGCCTAGGCAGCCCCGCGACACCCTACAAAAGCCATCCGTGCAAGACGGTAGTCTTAGAGGGTTTACTTGCCGCCCCAGACGGTACCGGCCACGTTCACCACCGGCACACCTACGGCATTGCCGTACTCGGTCCAGGAGCCGTCGTAGTTGCGCACGTCGTAGCCGAGGATTTTCTTCAGGGCGAACCAGGTGTGGCTGGAGCGCTCGCCGATGCGGCAATAGGTGATGATCGGCTTGCTGCCGTCGATGCCTACTGCGCCGTAGACCTTCTTCAGCTCCTCAGCCGATTTGAAGGTGCCGTCGGCGGCTACCGCCTGGCCCCAGGGCACGTTCACCGCGCCGGGCACGTGGCCGGCACGTACGGCCAGCTCCTGTACGCCCTGCGGGGCGAAGACCTTGCCGTTGTATTCATCCGGCGAGCGGATATCCACCAACTGCACGTCGCTGCGTTTCTCGGCGGCGGCGAGTACGTCCGGGAGGAAGGCGCGCAGATCCTTGTTGGCGGCCTGCACCGTTACGTTACCGGCTTTCGGTGTGCTGGCGCGGCTGTCCAGGGTGCGGCCTTCGGCTTCCCACTTGGCGCGACCGCCATCGAGCAGCTTGACGTTATCGACGCCGTACACGTCGAACACCCAGGCGCCCCAGGCGGCGAACCAGTTGTTGTTGTCGCCGTAGAGAATGGTGGTGCTGTCGTCATTCACACCGGCCTTGCGCAGCAGTTGCTGGAAGGCTTCCTGGCTGGCGATGTCGCGGCGTACCGGGTCGACCAGATCGCTGTGCCAGGCGAAATTCACCGCACCAGGGATATGCCCGCGTTCATAGACGCCGGGCACCACACTGACTTCGATGATGCGTACCTTGGGGTCTTTCAGGTTCTTTTCCAGCCAGTCGGTGCTGACCAGGTATTCGCTGGCGGCATGCGCCGTGACCGTTTGCAGCAGAGTGGCGGCGGCCAGCAGGCTGGCACCGAGAAGGGTCTTGATCGTCATGGTTGCGACCTCTTGAGAGTTGGCAGTTGTGCGGCGGAGCCGCCTTCATCGCTGTGGAACGTCGTGATGTCCTTGCATGGTTCCTGTGGCGTTAACCTCCTTGTCAGCTGTAGAGCGACGGTTGCGGGCCCTGGCCGCTGAGCAGCCAGTGCCCGAGGTCGCGCACCTTGTAGTCGATGGGATCGTGCAGGCTGTGCACGCGCACGTTGCGCCAGAAACGGTCGAGGCCGTAGCGCGAGCTGGTGGCGCGGGCGCCCATGGCTTCGAAGATCTGGCTGGTGATATCGAGGGCGGCGCGTACCGCCACCACCTTGGCCTCGCTGATGGCCAGCGCCACTTCGGCGCGTTCGGCGGCGGTCAGCGCCGGTTTTTCCCAGGCTGCTTGCAGGCGCTGGGCGGCGTGTTCGGCCAGGGGCAGGGCGCTGCGATAACGCAGCCACAGCTCGCCGTAGCGCTGCTGGATGAATGGATCGTCGCTGGCATTGGCCACGCCCGATGCTGGCCAGGCGCGGCTCTGTTCGCGGGTGTAACGCAGCGCTGCATCCAGCGCGCCCTGGGCGTTGCCCAGGTAGAGCTGGGTGAGGATCAGCTGCGACAGGCAGGCACGCAGGGTGGTGCGTGGGCTAGGGCCGACCGGGCCGAGCAGCTCGCTGGCATCGACGAATACCTGCTCGAACTGCACCGTGCCGCTGTCGGTCTGGCGTTGGCCGAAACCGTCCCAGTCGCTGTTCACCGCCAGCCCTTCGCGTTGGCTGGGCAGGACGATGAATACGCGGTCTTCCGGCTTCTTGCTGCGTTGTACGCCGATCACCAGCGCGTCGGCGCCGAGTGCGCCGGAGCAGAACGATTTGCTGCCGTTGAGCTCGTAATGTTCCTCGCGCGGGGCGAGCGTCAGGCCGTTGTCGCGACCGTTGGTGGCGTTGCCCCAGAACCAGCGCTCTTGCACCGTGCGCGTCAACCAGTGGCGCTGCTGATCGGGGTTGCCGAACAGCAGGAGGGTGGCCACTTGCAGGTGCTGAAAGGCGAAAAGGTGGGCCAGCGAGCTGTCCACCGCCGCCAGGTAACGGGTGATGCGGTAGATCTCCGGCCAGGCCACGCCCTGGCCACCGTACTGCTGCGGTACGGCCAGGGTCAGCAGGCCGCTGTCGCGCAGCAGTTCGCGCTCGGCCTGCGGGCTGCCGCCTGCCCTGTCCCGTTCCACCGCGGTGGCCGCCAGGCGCCTGGCCAGGCGCTCGACCTTGGCCGTGCGGCTGCCGAAGTCCACGGGGAACAGGTGCGCGGCGAACAGCGGTTCGTCGCGCAGGCTGGGATGCAGGCGGGCCTCAAGGCTCATTGCGGGCTCCAGATACTCACTTCGCGTGCATCCACCGAGGTTGGCAGCAGGCTGGCGCCGTAGAAGGCATCGGCGATCTTCTGCTGCTCGGCGAGGCTGTCCGGCTGTACCAGGCGCACCTGATAGCTGCGTTTGGCGTTGGCCTTCTCGACGATGGCCGGGTCGAGATTGCCCCACAGCGGGCCGAGGATTTCAGCGGCCTGGCGCGGGTTGGCGCGCAGCCAGTCGCCGGTCTTCACCAGCTCGGCGAACACGGTCTGCAGCACTTGCGGGTGGCTCTTGGCGAAGGTGGCGCTGGTCAGGTAGTAACGCTGGTAGTCGGCCAGGCCCTTGCCGTCGGCAAGGATGCGGGTTGGCAACTGTTGCTGGGCGCCGCTGAGGAAGGGCTCCCAGGTGACCCAGGCGTCCACCTTGCGGTTTTCGAAAGCGGCGCGACCATCGGCCGGGGTCAGGTAGGCGGGTTCGATGTCGCTGAACTTCAGGCCAGCCTTGTTCAGCGCGGCGATCAGCAGGTAGTGCACGCCGGCCGCCTTGGTCACGGCGACCTTCTTGCCCTTGAGGTCGGCCAGGGTTTTGATCGGCGAATCCTCGCGCACGATGATCGCCTGGGCGCTGGGGGAGGGCGCTTCCTGGGCGAAATAGGCGAGGTCGGCGCCGGCGGCCTGGGCGAACACCGGCACGGTGTCGGCGACATCGGCGGACAGGTCGATGTTGCCGACGTTGAGTGCCTCCAGCAGCGGCTGGCCGTTGGGGAATTCGTGCCAGCTGACGGTGATGTCCTGATTGGCCAGGGCTTTTTCCAGGGTGCCCTGGCTCTTCAGCAGGCTGATCAGCGTGGAGGACTTCTGGTAGCCGATGCGCAGTTGCTCGGCAGCCTCGGTGAACGGAGCGACGAGCAGGCCGATGGCAAGAGAGGCGGCGATCAGTGTGCTGCGCTTGGAATGGGTCTTGGACATGGCGGCTCTCGATACGAACACGTGCCGGCCATGGGATGCGGCAGATCACGCGTACTTCAGTGTTGAGGGAAAGAAGTCCGGTGATCCGGTGGAGAGAAGCTAGACGATCTAAAAAATAGCCAACAAATAATTTTTAGGAATTAGCTTAGGCATCGACCGCGCGTAGGGCGGTCTCGCGAGCGCAGCGAGCAGCCCGCCGCTCTGTGGTACTGCGCATATCTGACGGTGTGCTGCTTCCGAGTGGTCGGTGTCCCGGTACGCCCTACGACGCCGCAGGGGGGCCGTGTTCGGGCTGGCCGAGCAAGCCGTCAGGAGTGGCTCGCAGGATTCGCGGATGAATCCGCTCCTACGAACCGAGTTGCACCGAGATCGGACTTATATTCTTTTTAGTTACTACAAAGTGAAAAATAATTCTTTTTAGGGATTAGTGCGTATTTCGTAGATTAGCCACCAGCCGACAGCGGACCACCGCATCGGGCCCGAATCAGGGGCTCTTATGCCAATCCGCCGAGACCAGCGCCATGTCCGCTGTCCTGCCGAGCCCCTGTGCAGTGCCAAACCTAAAACAGCACATACAGCACCTGGAGCATCGAGCATGAACAAGTCCAATCTGGCGCTGGCCGTCGCCCTGGCCGCTCTGGCCACCGAAGCGACCGCCGCTGGTTTCATCGAAGACAGCAAGGCCAGCATCGGCCTGCGCAATTTCTATTACGACCTGAACACCAAGAACACCGCCAACAACAACGGTGAGGCGCGGGAGTGGGGTCAGGGCTTCATCTTCAACTACAGCTCCGGTTTCACCGAAGGCACCGTCGGCTTTGGTCTCGACGCCATCGGCCTGCTGGGTGTCAAGCTCGACTCCGGCGGCACCGCGGGCAAGGCTGGTCGTGACCGCACCCCTGGCCAGCTGTTCCCGCTCGATAGCGACGGCAGTGCCGTTGACGACTACAGCAAGGCCGGCGTGACCGCGAAGGTGCGCCTGTCCAAGACCGAGGCGCGCATCGGCACCCTGCTGCCGAAGCTGCCAGTGGTCACCTTCAACGACGGCCGCCTGCTGCCACAGACCTTCGAAGGTGGGCAGATCACTTCCAACGAGATCGACGGCCTGACCCTGACCGCCGGCCAACTGGAAAGCACCAAGACCCGCAGCTCCACCGACGACATCTCTCTGCGTATCGCCGGCGCTACCGGTGACGCCGACACCAACAAGTTCTACTTCGCCGGTGGTGACTACAAGCTGACCAAGGATCTGACGCTGCAGTACTACTACGGCAACCTGGAAGACTTCTACAAACAGCACTTCCTCGGCCTGGTGCACAACTGGGCTATTGGCCCGGGCTCACTGAAGACCGACCTGCGTTACTTCGACAGCAACTCCGACGGCAAGAACGGCAGCGCCTCCGGCCGTGCCGATGGCTACCGCAGCGCCGGTTACTGGCGTGCCGGCGACAGCAGCACCGGCGAGGTCGACAACCAGACCTGGAGTGCCCTGTTCACCTACACCCTGGGCAGCCACTTCGCCAGCCTGGGCTACCAGCAGGTCGAAGGCGACAGCGCCTTCCCGTTCCTCAACCAGGGCGGCGGCTCCTCGTCCTATCTGATCACCGACCGCCAGATCGGCAAGTTCCAGAACGCCGGCGAGCGCACCTGGCTGGCCGAGTACGGCTATGACTTCGCCAAGCTCGGCGTACCGGGCCTGAAGGCCAGCGTCGCTTACCTCAAGGGCGACAACGTCGACTCCGCCAACGGTGATCTGAAAGAGTGGGAACGCGACTTCCGCCTCGACTACACCCTGCAGGATGGTCCGCTGAAAGGCCTGGGCGTGTCCTGGCGCAACGCGACTCAGCGCGGCAACGTCACGACCGACTCCGATGAGAACCGCCTGATTTTGAGCTACACCCTGACCCTGCTGTAACCCACGAACCAGCCCAAAGTCTGCTGCGCGTCGGCGCTGCTGCGTTAAAAACAGGCTCGGAATGCTCATGTACAAAAGTACACTCCGCTTCCTCGCCTATTTTTGCCTTGCATCGCTCTAGCTCGCGATCCTTTGGGCCGGTTCTAACCCCAGTGACATCTCCTGACCGGCCCGCCAACGGGCCGGAAGGCTGTTCTTCCACGAGGAGATGACCATGAAGAAGAATGCCTTGCGCGTTGGCCTGGCGGCGCTGTTCGCCGCCTGGTTGCCTGCCGCCGTACATGCCGCACCACCGAAAGAAGTCCGCCTGGACTACGCTTACTACGCCCCCACCAGCCTGGTGCTCAAGCAGCAGGGCTTGCTGGAAAAAGCCCTCGCGCCGCAAGGCATCGCCGTCAAATGGGTATTCAGCCAGGGCAGCAACCGCTCGCTGGAATACCTCAACGGCGGTAGCACCGATTTCGCCTCCACCGCCGGCCTGGCTGCCGTGCTCAGCCGCGCCAATGGCGCACCGATCAATACCGTCTACGTCGCCAGCCGCCCGGAGTGGACAGCGTTGGTGGTGCCCAAGGATTCGCCCATCCAATCGCTGGCCGACCTCAAGGGCAAGAAGGTCGCCGCCACCAAGGGCACCGACCCTTTCCTGTTCCTCCTGCAAAGCCTGCAGAAGGCCGGGCTGGACAAGAACGACGTGGAAATCGTCCATCTGCAACACCCCGACGGCCGCGTCGCCCTGGAGCGCGGTGACGTGCAGGCCTGGGCCGGGCTCGACCCGCTGATGGCGGCCAGCGAGCTGCAAGCCGGTTCGCGCCTGCTGTACCGCAACCGCGACTTCAACAGCTACAGCGTGCTCAGCGTCACCGAGAAGTTCGCCAAGGAGCAGCCCGAGCTGATCCAGCAGGTGATCGCCGCCTACGAGCAGGCGCGCCAGTGGGCCATCGCCAACCCCGATGCTCTGGCTCAGTTGCTCGCCGACGAAGCCAAGCTGCCGCTGGAAGTGGCCAAGCTGCAGCTGTCGCGCACCGACTTCAGCAACCCGCAGCCGGGCGCCGAACACATCAAGGCGCTGAAAGCCGCCGCACCCATCCTGCTCGATGAGCAACTGGTGCGTCCGGGCACCGACGTGGCCCAGGTGGTCGACCAACTGATCCAGCCGCAACTGGCCGCCCAGGTGATCGGTCAGAACGTCGCCAAGGCGGGGAACTGACCGATGGGCGCGCTCAACCTCGTCATCGGTCGCTGGGCCGAACGGCTTCCAGGCTGGCGGCCGGCACTGACCGACCTGCGTGGTTGGGTGGTGCCCCTGCTGATTCTGGCTCTGCTGGAAACCCTGGTGCGCAGCGGCGTATTGCCCGCGCACCAGATGCCTGCGCCGAGCCAGGTGGCGCAAACGTTGTACCTGCTGGCGCAGAGCGGCGAACTGTGGCGGCATCTGAACGCCAGCTTGCTGCGCGTCGGCGCCGGCTTTGCCATCGGCGCCGCGCTGGCCATCGTCATAGGTACCTGGGTGGGCCTCAGCCGCCGCGCCGAAGCCTATCTGGAGCCTACCTTCCAGGCGCTGCGGGCGATTCCCAGCCTGGCCTGGGTGCCGTTGTTGCTGCTCTGGCTGGGTATCGACGAAACGCCGAAGATCGTGCTGATCGCCCTCGGCGCCTTCTTCCCGGTGTACCTGGCGCTGCTCGCCGGCATCCGCAACATCGACCGCAAACTGGTGGAAGTGGGCCGGCTCTACGGCCTGTCGCCGCTGGCGCTGGTGCGCCGCATTCTGCTGCCCGCTGCGCTGCCGAGCCTGTTCACCGGCCTGCGCGGCGCGCTCAGCCTGAGCTGGATGTTCCTCGTCGCCGCCGAACTGATCGCCGCCACCCGTGGCCTTGGCTACCTGCTCAGCGATGGCCGGGAAACCTCGCGGCCGGATTTGGTGATCGCCGCTATCCTGCTGCTGGCGCTGCTCGGCAAACTCAGCGACAGCCTGCTCAAGGCCTGGGAAACCCGCGCCCTGCGCTGGCGCGACAGTTATCAGGGCGGGGAGGACAGAGCATGAGTGCGCTGCTGAAACTGCAGAATATCCACAAGGCCTTCGCTGACGTGCGTGTGCTCGAAGACGTCAGCCTGAGCCTGGCCGCTGGCGAAGTGGTCAGCCTGCTCGGCCCCTCCGGCTGCGGCAAGAGCACCCTGCTGCGCATCGCCGCCGGGCTGGATCAGGATTATCAGGGCGGGCTGGAACTCAACCCGCTGCTCAACTTCGGTCGTGGCAGCGGCATCGGCGTGGTGTTCCAGGAACCCCGGTTGATGCCCTGGCTCAGCGTGGCGCAGAACGTCGGCTTTGCCGATGGCTGGGTGGCTGATGACCAGTGGGTTGAACAATTGCTCCGTGACGTCGGCTTGCACGGGCGTGGCGAGGCGCTACCCAAGCACCTCTCCGGCGGCCAGGCCCAGCGCGTAGCCATCGCCCGCGCGCTATACGGCAAACCGCAGGTGCTGCTTCTGGATGAGCCCTTCAGCGCGGTGGACGCCTTCACCCGCATGAAACTGCAGGATCTGGTGGTGGAGCTGGCCGCCCGCTACGAGATCGCCGTGCTGCTGGTCACCCATGACCTCGACGAAGCCTTCTATCTAAGCGATCGCGTGCTGATCCTCGGCGGCACGCCAAGCCGCCTGCAACGCGAGCTGGCCGTGCCCCTGGCCCGCCCCCGCGACCGCCGCTCGGCGGAGTTGGCCTACTTGCGCGGTGAAGCACTGACGGAGCTCTATCAGTCGCACGTGCTGTAAACGAACTCTTCAAGGTGGAGTAACTTTTCGGGCCGTCAGGCCCGATTTTTTTGTCTGCGCCGCACGCGCAGGCTTTTGTAGCCCGGATGAAATCCGGGGGCTTTATCAGGGCGAGGCTCAGAAATTATTGCGGGTATGAAACCGAAAGTTTCATTCGGCTGAAGGCGCTCTACCCAGGCTACTTGCTGACGTAGGGCGGTCTCGCTCGCGAAGCGAGCAGCCCGCCAGGCCGTAACCTGCGTCCAGCACATCATCGGCGTACTGCTTCGCGAGTACGCCCTACGCGCTAGAGTAGATTTGTGGGGATTCCTCAGAATCTGTCCCCTTTTCTTTCGAATGGTTAGGCACTTTCACGCCATACTGAGCAAAATGTTATCGATTTGACGTGGGCTAAGGTCAAGTCCATATGTTGCTTTAATAGAAGACCTTAGTGCTAGGCACTTTTCAAAAAGCTTGCGGTATTCATTATCGCAAATGTATTTCGTCTTTCTCACTCTCCCAGTGTATTTCGTTAGATTTGAAAGACCCCTGGCTGCGCGGGTGTCATAGATGAAGTAAAGATGCGGAAAATGAAAATGAAGATACTTTGATGCCAGTGATCGCTTATTCATTCTGCTGATCTCATTGAATAGCGTCATTATTTCAAGGTGCGCCTTCAAAAGATAAGGAGTCGTGCTTTCGTCGATCTGCTTGATCTTTCTAAGGTCATCAAATATGGCGTCAATATTTGAGGCCCACACCAAGGGCGCGACTCGAGTGGTATAGAAGTTCCCGTCAACTGCATTGCCGTCCTTTTTTCTGCGTTCAATGGCAGCTGCATATGTGCGCCCAATAATCCAGATTTTTGCGATTATTTCTGGATAGTTCTCATGTTGGGGATGTTTTTTGCACAGATCGTATAAGTATTTATTCCCAAGGTCCCAGTCGGATTCTGACATGGCTTGCGTGACGATTTTTCTTGTTAGCACATAAGCCTCAAAAGTATTTGACGTTTGGTTAAGGGGCGGTCTTTAGCCCGCCCCAGCGAACGGAGTGAGCGGTTTGAATACCAGTTGTTAGCCCGCACTTACTCGCACATCGGCGAAAGCATCAGCGAATAGCTGCTGATGTTCTTTTGGGGGCACGATGAGCCAGGTACACGCAACGGTTGTGAATGCCTCAATAGCCTCAATGGGACTGCCAAAAGCAATAGCCGGACGTGCAATTCGAAGCACTTCGCTGATGGGGCCAAGGTCGTCAAAGCTCGGCCCACGCGCGAGGTTGTGGCTGGCCTTATTGCGTATGGAGTGGAGTTTAAGTATCCCGGGGCGAACGAATGCTGCGCTGGTTGAACTAGTTGGAAGCAGCATTGCTTTGTTGAAGAAGTTAAGCTTTGCGTCTTCGACACTTTCAAGACCGAAGTGCTCGGAAAGAAAGCGTTCCAAATAGTGCTCGACAATTAAATGGCATTTCAGTAGGCGACCGATGATGTCATGAGGATGCTGGATTAGAGTAATGAAGCGCTCGTTCTCAATATTGAAACGCTCCTCGATCTCGGCCATATGAGGCTGCAGTCTCTCAACTACTCGATCAAGGCCTTCAATCTCGTGCATACAGACCTCCTGTAGGCTAACGTTTGACATGAGGGGCGAGGGAGGTCTTAGGCCGGAACGTATCCCCACGATGGAGGGGTTAGCCTCAGTTTCAATAGACACGATGCGGAACTTCCTTCGTCTCTAGAACAGCTCTTGCCTCGGACGATTGAAGTACTGCGGGTGAAAACTTGATTGTCAGTAGGCGCCTGTCGTCCTTTGTGGCGTCTAGGCCAGCCGGACTGGGAGTGGGCTCGTTCGTAGCCTTCGGCGCTAGCACCATATTGACGACAGTGGAGTACGGCCCCGCACCTTGAGGCAGCTTGGGTGAAAGTTTCTCCAGATAGTTCAGAAGATAGTTGCGCACGTCAATGTGGGCCAAAGCCTGCGGCTGCAACGCGCTTTTCAGGTCGAGGCGGGCCGAGTAGGCGGGGAGCTTCTCGATCTGTACGGTCGGGTCGGAAAGCAGATACGTAAGGCCAGAAATGCCGATAACCTCTATTGCAAGTGCATCTACTGGCTTCTTTCCAGCATTCTGGACTGTCACGATTCTCTTGAGCTCGTCGGTGAGAGAGTTCGCGTCGGTGAAGTCGAATTCGAACCGAGAGCTGTCCGAGAACGCGAATTCAACGACCGCCGGTTCGCGAGCCAGGCCAAGTGAGATCTCATTCGCTTGGCGGGCTGTCTTCAGCGCTTCAGCTGAAATCTCGTTCGTCGTCTTGGAACTACTAAACGCGACGTACAGCGCGAACCCGCTCACGATGAGGCTGGCGACAGCTGCCCCTGCAGAAATCATGTCCCAGTTCATTTTTGGTGCTCCCTTAGTTGCGAGCCAATTGGCTGCAGTGCCTTCTGAGGCCTAACGTTTGGTTAAGGGCGGGCTTCAGCCCTTCCCAGTGAGCGAAGCGAACGGATTGAAGCAATTGTTATACGCAAATTGCACTGTGCGAAATAAGTTAATTATTTCTAATTCCTCTGTTTGAATATACTTGCTTGAGCAGCGAGGTTAGGGTTGTAAGGGATACCCAGAACACGCTAATTCCGCCAAGAATAATTACAAGCTTTTGATCTGAAAAGCCACCAAGTGACTTACTGCCTTCGAGAACATTGTAAATAAGCTCAAGCCCTGAATATCCGGCTGCAACAGAAAGTATTACTGAAAAAATATCTGTAAGTATTGGGACTTTTTTCGCTGCTAAGATTGAATAGACGGCAAATAGAGCGCCAGAAATTAATGCGATAGAAATAAATAAATTTGCTGCAGACAAGAACATTATTTCTTCTCCGCATCTGAGGCGGAAATAATTTCTTGCCTGAATTCCTCGGCAAGCCTTAGGTCTTCATCTGTTGGGTTGTCATTTTCTTTTAGTATTCTTGAGTAAAGCTTAATTTCCTCCTTTCGATGCTGCCAAAATGATGTTGATACAGTAATAAGTCCAAATACAGCTGCGCCAATTGAAACATGCACAAGGCTTAAATTAGGGAATAAATATGCAGCAAAAATGGCAGCGCCAGCCATAGTGGCTAATGCTGAGCTTATTATCACTTGTGCTCTTTGTGATTTCTTCTTCTCGCTGATAACTTTCGCGATGAATACAAGATCCTCGGCTTTGGCTTTTTTTATGTTTTCAACAAATTTTTCAGTATCTATTTTGGGGTTACTCATTAATTGCCTTTTGCTTATAACTATTAATTAGACGACATAGCTTTCGCGTTTGCCCAAGACACCTGTCGCACAACCTTCCTTGTCGCCCTGCAAGTCCTTGTTTCGATTGAACCTAGTCGCTTGAAACGCGAGAACTTCTGGGGGGAAACACGACAGAGATAACGCCAAGCCCAATCTACCGGATCACTGCACCAGCAGAACCAATCCAGAACCTAGTCCATCCACCGCGAGGCTGTCCATGCTTCGTGGGCAAAATGCCATGTGGGTCGTTTGCCGTTGGAAAAACGGCGATCCAGCCCTTCCCAAACCCACCCACAAATTCTGTTAACACCACTGTGGATAACCTTTGCAAAAGCGCCTCACGCCTAACATTCAAGCGGGCCTCGGCAGGCCGTTCAATTTTTGTCCAATGACGTTGTGCTGGCGTTATCGCCAGGTGGAATATCACTTTTAATCAATAACTTGGCTCGGGCTTTCAACAGCGGGGCAGGGCGAGGGCGTGTTGATGGGTGTCGTGCACAGAATCTGGGGAAAGCGTTGTGGATAAGATGCGGGAAAACTCTTCCAGCCCAGGTGGGGTAAGGGCTGCGCGGAGCTGGTGATTTTTCGTTCGGGGTCGCGCGGTTGTCATGTTTCGCAACTATAGTGGCCGGTCGATTTCAGTTGCTGGAGCCCTTCGATGTCCGAGTCCACCGAGCGTCCCGCCCCGGTCAGTTTGCGGCAGGCTTTCTGGTTCTGGTTGAAGCTGGGGTTGATCAGCTTCGGTGGGCCAGCCGGGCAGATTTCGATCATGCATCAGGAGTTGGTGGAGAAGCGCCGCTGGTTGTCCGAGCGGCGCTTTCTGCATGCGTTGAACTACTGCATGTTGCTGCCCGGACCGGAGGCGCAGCAGTTGGCGACTTATATCGGCTGGCTGATGCACCGCACCTGGGGCGGGGTGATCGCCGGGGCGCTGTTCGTGCTGCCGTCACTGTTGATTCTGATCGCGCTGTCCTGGGTCTATCTGGTGTTCGGCGATGTGCCGCTGGTGGCGGGGATCTTCTATGGCATCAAGCCGGCGGTGACGGCCATCGTGGTGCAGGCGGCCTGGCGCATCGGCGGGCGGGTGTTGAAGAACGCCTGGCTGTGGGCCATCGCGGCGGCGGCATTCGTGGCCATTTTCGCGCTGCAGCTACCGTTCCCGCTGATCGTGCTGGGCGCCGCGCTGGTGGGGTACATCGGCGGGCGACTGGCGCCGCAGCACTTCGCGGTCGGCGCCGGGCATGGCGAGGCGGGCGGGGCGCATGCGCCGGCGCTGATCGATGATGAGACGCGTCTGGCGCATACCTATTTCCGTTCCAGCCGCCTGGCGTTGATTCTGCTGGCCGGCGTGGTGCTCTGGCTGCTGCCCATGGGCCTGTTGACCCTGGCGTTCGGCTGGCAGGGCACGTTGACGCAGATGAGCTGGTTCTTCACCAAGGCGGCGTTGCTCACCTTTGGCGGTGCCTACGCGGTGCTGCCTTACGTGTACCAGGGCGCCATCGAGCACTACGGCTGGCTGACGCCCCGGCAGATGATCGATGGCCTAGCCCTCGGCGAGACCACACCGGGGCCGTTGATCATGGTGGTGGCTTTCGTCGCGTTCGTCGGCGCCTACGGCCAGCCGGTGTTCGGTGGCGATTCGGCCTTCGCCAGCGGTGCGCTGGCGGCGGTGCTGGTTACCTGGTTCACCTTCCTGCCGTCATTTTTGTTCATCCTCGCCGGCGGGCCGCTGGTGGAGTCGACCCACGGGCAGTTGAAGTTCACCGCGCCGCTGACCGGCATCACCGCCGCCGTGGTCGGGGTTATCCTTAACCTGGCGCTGTTCTTCGGTTATCACGTGCTCTGGCCGCAGGGTTTCGCCGGGGCGTTCGATTGGGTGTCGGCGTTGATCACCCTCGGTGCGGGTGTGGCGTTGCTGGGCTTCAAGCGTGGGGTGATCGAGACGCTGGTGGCCTGTGCGCTGGCCGGCCTGGTCGTGCATCTGAGTACATGATCGACCGGGCCGGCAGCGAGCAGGCTCAAGCGCTGAGGCTGAGCTGGCTACCGAGGCTCGTCGTATCGCTCAGGCTGCTCTGGTAGCGCTGCAGCAGCTTGGTGATCATTTCGGAAACCTGCGGTTCGACCTCGTTTCTGGACGGGCGCTGGGCGACGGCGTCGAGCAGCGTGTCGAGCGTTTCGCTGTCGCTGCCATTGCTGCTCTGTGCCAGCTCGAAGGGCATGCCGCCGGGCGGTGGCGGGGGCGGTGCCAGGGCACTGAGTTCTTCCAGATTCAGGCCGCCGTCACCGTCGTTGTCCAGCTCGCTGAGCAGGGCGCTGGTGTCGAACGAGCCATCGCCAGACAGCGCAGCGATCTCGTCGGAGTCGATGATGCCGTCGCCGTTGGCATCCAGTTGCGAAAACATTTCTTCGAGATCGGGACCACCCGGTGGCGGCGGAGGTGGTGGGGCCAGGGCCGCGACCTCGTCGCTGTCGAGGTTGCCATCACCATTGGCATCGAGTTGGCTGAACAGCTCGTCGATGTCGATGGTCAGGCTGCTGTCACTTTCCTTGGCGGCACTGAGCACGCTGCTCAGTTCTTCCTTGGCCACGCTGCCGTTGCCATCGCTGTCCAGCAGGCTGAACAGCTGCTCCTGCATCTTTGCCGGCCCCCCGGCACAGCTTCCGCTGCTGGCGGTGCTGCGCTGTGTGCTGGCGTATGTCGAGCTATAGGCATAGCTCGAATAACTGCTGACACCACTGATCATGAGCATTGCTCCCATGGTTGGCTTGCTGGAGAGGTTTCTCCAGCAATGGCAGGTTCAAGGGGGCATGTGTAGGGGATATGTGGGCTTTGTATCAGCTCGGATACGTCGGCTTGCGTGGCAGGCGCAGGATGGCGGTGAGGCCCCCGCCCGGGGTTTCTTCCAGGTGGATATCTCCCCCCTGGCGTCGCGCCGCCTCACGGGCGATGGTGAGGCCGAGGCCGACACCTCCGGAGCTGCGGTTGCGCGAACCTTCCACGCGGTAGAAGGCCTCGAATACGCTTTCATGCAAGGCCGGGGCGATGCCGGGGCCGTAGTCGATCACACGGATTTCTACCCAGTCTGGGCTGTCGCGCAGTTCGACCTCGGCATGCGCGGCGTAGCGCAGGGCGTTTTCCACCAGGTTATTGATGCACGAACGCAGCGCCACCGGCTGTGCCAGCAACGGTACACATTGGCCGCGAACACCGACGTCCTCGCCGCGTTCGCAGGCGTCCTCGGCCAGCGCTTCTACCAGCGCTTGTACATCCAGTTGCTGTGGTGCTTCGGCAGCGTGCTGCTGGCTCAGGTAGCCGAGCGTGGCGTCGAGCATCTCGGTCATCTCGTTAAGATCCTGAGTCATGCGCTCGCGCAACTGGGTATTGGGAACCTGCTCCAGGCGCAGCTTCAGGCGTGAGAGCGGCGTGCGCAGGTCGTGCGACACGGCTGCCAGCATGCGCGTGCGCTGTTGCACCTGGTTGCGGATGCGCTGCTGCATCTGGTTGAAGGCCTGGGCTGCCTGGCGCGCTTCCTGCGGGCCCGCCAGCGGCAGTGGCGGGTTGTCCAGATCCTCGGCCAACTGGCCGGCGGCATCGGCCAGATGGCGTATCGGCCGGCTCAGCAGGCGCGCGCCGTACCAGGCGGCCAGCAGCAGGGTGATCAGTTGGAAACCGAAGACGATCAGCGGGCCGTCGAGCCGTGGTGGCGGTGGGCCCATCTCGTGCGCTGGAGAGCCCTGATAGTTCGGCGGTGGAGGTAGCGGTGAGCCGTCCGTCAGCCTGTATGGCGGTGGCGGCGACTGTGGGGGCCTGCCGTACTGGCTGAACCAGGCGAAGGCCAGCGCATGGGCCAGCACGATGGCGACCAGGAAAACGCCGAACAGGCGAGCGAACAGGCTGTTGGGGCGAGGCATCAGCGGATCTCGGTGACGTCGAGCAGGTAGCCTTCCCCACGCACGGTCTTGATCAGGCTGGGGTTGCGCGAGTCGTCACCGAGTTTCTGGCGCAGCCGCGAGACCAGCAGGTCGATGCTGCGGTCGAAGGCCTCGATGGTGTGGCCACGGGCGGCATCGAGCAGTTGTTCGCGGCTGAGTACGCGCCGTGGGCGTTCGAGGAAGGCCCAGAGCAGACGGAACTCGGCGTTCGACAGTGGCACCAGCAGTCCGCTCGGGGCCTGCAACTGACGCAGCACGCTGTGCAGCGTCCAGCCAGCGAAGCGCAGTTGCGACGGGGGCTCGTCTCGCGCCGCATCGCGGCCATCGCGGACGCGCCGCAGGATGGTCTGGATGCGTGCGACCAGTTCGCGCGGTTCGAACGGCTTGGCCATGTAGTCGTCGGCGCCCAGCTCCAGGCCGATGATACGGTCGGCGGGTTCGCAGCGTGCGGTGAGCATGAGGATCGGGATGTCCGAGCTGGCGCGAAGCTCGCGGCACAGGCTCAGGCCGTTTTCGCCGGGCAGCATCAGGTCGAGGATTACCGCATCGAAATGTGCGGCTGCCAGGGCGCGTCGCATGGCGGCGCCATTGCCGACGGCCTCGCTGGTGATGTTGAAGCGGGTGAGGTAGCCGCCGAGCAGTTCGCGCAACTCCTCGTTGTCGTCGACGAGCAGTACGCGGGTACTGCGGGTCGTGGCTTCGGTCGGGGGGATTTCGTGCAACGGGCGGCTCCATCGACGGCGGAAAATGCCGGGGCGCCAATGCCCCGTGAGAGTCTCGGTGATCGGCGTATCCGGAACGTGTCATTTATGTATCCATCACGATACAAAGTCGAGCCGTGGCGCTGCCGTGGGGGCGGCAGGAACGGTGTTCTGCGCCGCTGATCCATCCGGCGTTCTCTTCGATACGTTTTCTTTACGGCGCACGGCGGCGCCTGCAATCGAATTTTTACGGCGGCTCTTCGGACAATGCTCGCGAGCGGATTCCCCGCATCGTGGAGCTTTGCACATGAACGCAATCGATGGTGTGTCGCTGATCCTGGTGGTCGGCCTCTTCGCCTACCTGCTGTCGGCGCTGCTGACCGCCGGGCGTGGCTGAGGAGACGGCCATGCACGACTACGACTGGCTGCTGCTGGCGGCCTTCTTCCTGCTGGTGCTGGCACCGGCTCCTTTTCTCGGGCGCTACTTCTACCGCGTGATGGAGGGCCAGCGCACCTGGCTCAGCCCCATGCTGCTGCCGCTGGAGCGCCTGTGCTACCGCGTGGCCGGCGTCGACCCTGAGCAGGAGCAGAGCTGGCGCGGTTACGCTCTGGCGCTGCTCGCCTTCACCCTGATCTGCCTGCTGGCGCTGATGAGCATTCTGCTGCTGCAGGGCGCCTTGCCGCTGAATCCGCAGCATTTCGCCGGGCTGAGTGTGCCGCTGGCGTTCAACACGGCGGTGAGCTTCGTCACCAATACCAACTGGCAGGCCTACAGCGGCGAGGCGCAGCTGAGCTATTTCAGCCAGATGCTCGGCCTCGGCGTGCAGAACTTCGTCAGCCCGGCAGTGGGCCTGGCGGTGCTGGTGGTGCTGTGCCGGGGTTTGGCGCGGCAGTCCAGCGACCGCCTGGGCAACTTCTGGGTGGATATCACCCGCGCCGTGCTCTACGGCCTGTTGCCGCTGTGCCTGGTGCTGGCCGTGCTACTGGTGTGGCAGGGCGTGCCGCAGAATTTCAGCGATTACATCTCCGCCACCACCCTGCAGGGCGGTCAGCAGACCTTGCCGATGGGGCCGGCGGCCAGTCAGATCGCCATCAAGCAACTGGGCACCAACGGCGGCGGCTTCTTCGGTGTCAACTCGGCGCATCCGTTCGAGAACCCCACGGCGCTGAGCAATCTGCTGGAGCTGGTGTCGATCCTGCTGATTCCGGCGGCGCTGGTGTTCACCTTCGGCCACTACGTGCGTGACCTGCGCCAGAGCCGGGCGATCCTCGCCAGCATGCTGCTGTTGTTCGTCATCGGCCTGGGCGTGTGTGCCTGGGCGGAGTTGCAGCCGAACCCGGCGTTGGCGGGGCTGCCCATCGAACAGGTGGGTTCGCTGGAGGGCAAGGAGGCGCGCTTCGGCAGCTTTGCCTCGGCGCTCTGGGCTGCGGCCACCACGGCGGCGTCCAACGGCTCGGTGAACGCCATGCACGACAGCTTCAGCGCCCTCGGCGGGTTGGTGCCGCTGGTCAACATGCTGCTCGGCGAGATCATCTTCGGCGGCATTGGCGCGGGCCTCTACGGCATGCTGCTGTTCGTGCTGATCGCGGTGTTCCTCGCCGGGCTGATGATCGGTCGCACCCCGGCCTACCTGGGCAAGAGGCTGGAGGCGCGTGAGGTGCGCCTGATGGTCGCCACGCTGCTGGTGATGCCGGTCGGCGTGCTGGTGTTCGGCGCCCTGGCGGTGAGTTTCCCTGGGCCTGCGGCCTCCATCGGCAATCCCGGCCCGCACGGCTTCAGCCAGGCGCTGTATGCCTACGGTTCGGCCACCGCCAACAACGGCTCGGCCTTCGCCGGCTTCACCGCCGATACCCCCTACCACAACCTGATGCTCGGCCTGGCCATGCTGCTCGGGCGATTCGGCTACATCCTGCCGGTGCTGGCGATTGCCGGCAGCCTGGCGGCCAAGCGCGCCGCGCCGCAGGGGCAGAACAGCTTCCCCACCCATGGGCCGTTGTTCGTCGTGCTGCTGACGTTGACCATCCTCCTGGTGGGTGGCCTGACCTTCATGCCGGCGCTGGCCCTGGGCCCGCTGGCCGAACACCTGGCGTTCTGAAGGAGAAACCGTGATGAATGCCCCCGTAACGGCGCAACGCAGCGCCCAATCGTCCAGCCGCCAGCCGCAGACCGGCCTCGGCGCGCTGTGGCGCCCGGCCCTCAAGCAGGCCTTCGTCAAGCTCGACCCACGGCAACTGGTGCGTTCGCCGGTGATGCTGGTGGTGGAGCTGACGGCGCTGGTCACCAGCGTGCTGTGCTTTGTCCCCAGCCCTGCCGTCAGTACCGCCCTGGGCGTGCAGATCGCCCTGTGGCTGTGGTTCACCGTGCTCTTCGCCAACTTTGCCGAGGCCTTGGCCGAAGGGCGTGGCAAGGCCCGCGCTGACAGCCTCAAATCCGGCAGCCAGGGGCTGGTGGCGCGCAAGCAGGTCGGCGCGCAGTTCCAGTCCGTACCGGCCAGCAGTCTGCGCAAGGGCGATGTGGTGCGGGTCGTGGCCGGTGAGCTGATCCCCGGCGACGGCGAGGTGATCGAAGGTGTGGCGGCGGTCAACGAGGCCGCCATCACCGGCGAGTCCGCACCAGTGATCCGCGAGTCCGGCGGCGATCGCTCGGCAGTCACCGGCAACACCCGTCTGGTGTCGGACTGGCTGCTGGTGCGGATCAGCGTCAACCCCGGCGAGTCCACCCTCGACCGCATGATCGCCCTGGTCGAAGGCGCGCGGCGGCAGAAGACGCCCAACGAGGTGGCGCTGGATATTCTGCTGATCGGCCTGACCCTGATCTTCCTGCTGGTGGTGGCCACGCTGCAGCCGTTCGCCCGTTTTGCAGACGGCGACCTGCCGCTGATCTACCTGGCGGCGCTGTTGGTGACGCTGATCCCCACCACCATCGGCGGCCTGCTTTCGGCCATCGGCATTGCCGGCATGGATCGCCTGGTGCGCCTCAACGTCATCGCCAAGTCCGGCCGCGCCGTGGAGGCCGCCGGCGACGTGCACACCCTGCTGTTGGACAAGACCGGCACCATCACCTTCGGCAATCGCCGCTGCAGCGCCATGGTCAAGGCGCCGGGCGTGGCCACGCCGGAGCTGGCCGAGGCGGCGCTGCTGGCCTCGCAGGGCGACGACACGCCGGAGGGCAAGTCGATCATCGAATACCTGGCGGCGCTGCACCCGATGGAGGTGCCCGAGCGCAGCGGCATGACCCTGATCGCCTTCAGCGCCGAGACGCGCCTGTCCGGCGCCGATGTAGGTGGCGTGGCTTATCGCAAGGGCGCGGTGGATGCCGTGCTGGCCTACCTCGGCCTGGGTCGTGACGACTTGCCTGCGCCGCTGGCGCGCGAGGTGGAGAAGATCGCCCAGAGCGGCGGCACGCCGTTGCTGGTGGCCGGTGCCGGGCGTCTGCTCGGCGCCATCCACCTCAAGGATGTGGTCAAGCCGGGCATCCGCGAGCGTTTCGCCGAGCTGCGCGCCATGGGCATCCGCACCGTGATGGTGACCGGCGACAACCCGCTGACCGCCGCTGCCATCGCCGCCGAGGCCGGTGTCGATGACGTGATCGCCGAAGCCACGCCGGAGAAGAAGCTCTCACGCATCCGTGCCGAGCAGGCCGAAGGCAAGCTGGTGGCGATGTGCGGCGACGGCGCCAACGACGCCCCGGCGCTGGCCCAGGCCGATGTCGGCCTGGCCATGAACGACGGCACCCAGGCCGCCCGCGAGGCCGCCAACCTGGTGGATCTGGACAGTGACCCGACCAAGCTGATCGACGTGGTGCAGGTGGGCAAGGAGCTGCTGGTGACGCGCGGCGCGCTGACCACCTTCTCGGTGGCCAACGACGTGGCCAAGTATTTCGCCATCCTCCCGGCGTTGTTCGCTGGCATCTATCCGCAGCTCGGCACGCTCAACCTGATGCAGTTGCACAGCCCGCAGAGCGCGATCCTCTCGGCCATCGTGTTCAACGCACTGATCATCGTCGCGCTGATTCCGCTGGCGCTGCGCGGCGTGCGCGTTCAGGCGCTGGACGCAGGCCAGTTGCTGCGGCGCAATCTGCTGATCTACGGCCTCGGCGGACTGGTGGCGCCCTTTGTCGGCATCAAGCTGCTCGACCTGCTGCTGGTGGGGTTGGGCTGGGTGTAAGTGCTTTGTTTCGTTCACTCGCGGTCTGCTCCCTCTCCCATTCATGGGAGAGGGCTGGGGAGAGGGTAGGGCAGGCCACTCGGTATTGCCGGAAAGACCCTCTCCCCCGGCCCCTCTCCCGCAAGCGGGAGAGGGGAGACAAGCGATTAGCCTATTTGGAGACTCATCATGCTCAACTCAATTCGCCCCGCCATCGCCATCCTGGCGCTGATGACTCTGCTCACCGGCGTGGCTTACCCGCTGGCCGTCACCGGCGTGGCCCAGGTGGCATTCCCCGATCAGGCCGCTGGCAGCCTGGTGCGTGACGATGCCGGCCAGGTACGCGGCAGCCGACTGATCGCCCAGGCCTTCGACGGCGATCAGTGGTTCCAGCCGCGCCCTTCGGCAGTGGATTACGCCACCGTGGCCAGCGCCGCCAGCAACCTGTCGGCTGGCAACCCGAAACTGCGCGCCCGTATCGAACAGACCAGCGCCAACCTGAGCGGCCAGACGCCAGTGCCGATGCAATTGGTGACCACCTCGGGCAGCGGCCTCGACCCGCACCTGTCGCCCGAGGCCGCTGCCTGGCAGATCCCGCGTATCGCCCAGGCTCGTGGCCTGGCGCAAGTGGAACTGCTGCGCCTGGTCGAGGCGCACAGCGAGCGCCCGTTGTTCGGCCCGGCGGTGGTCAATGTGCTGGCTCTGAACCTGGCGCTGGTCGACAATCCAGTCCTCTCTGCCCAATGACGAGTGCGTCATGAACGACAGCCTGCGCGCCGAAGCGCTGCTCGCCGACCTGCCCCGCGAAGGGCGCGGGCGGCTCAAGGTATTCCTCGGCGCTGCGCCGGGGGTGGGCAAGACCTACGCCATGCTCCAGGCCGCCCACGCGCAACTGCGCCAGGGCGTGGCGTTGCGCGCCGGGGTGGTGGAAAGCCACGGCCGCAGCGAGACCGAGGCGCTGCTGGTGGGGCTGCCGCAACAGCCGCCACTGCGCTTGCCATATCGTGGTCTGGAACTGAGCGAGATGGATCTCGACGGCCTGCTCGCCGACCCGCCGAAGCTGGCGCTGGTGGATGAGCTGGCGCACAGCAACGCCCCCGGCAGCCGTCACGCCAAGCGCTGGCAGGACGTGCAGGAACTGCTCACCGCCGGCATCGACGTCTACACCACGGTCAACGTCCAGCACCTGGAAAGCCTCAACGACCGCATCCGCGATATCACTGGCGTGCAGGTGCGCGAGACGGTGCCCGACTGGGTGCTGCAGGAAGCCTACGAGATCCAGCTGGTCGACCTGCCGCCGCGCGAGCTGCTCGAACGCCTGCGCGACGGCAAGGTGTACATGCCCGAGCAGGCGCGCGCGGCCATCGACGCCTTCTTCTCGCCGACCAATCTCACCGCGTTGCGCGAACTGGCCATGCAGACCGCTGCCGCGCGGGTCGATGCCGACCTCGATCAGCGCTACCGCCAGCTCGGCCAGGCCGCGCCCAGCGTACTCGGGCGCCTGCTGGTGGGGGTGGACGGCGACGGTGAGGCCGAGCGCCTGGTGCGCCATGCCTGTCGGGTGGCTGAGCGGCGTCATCTGCCCTGGTCGGTGGTGCACGTGGACAGCCGCCGGGCCATGGACGAGGAGCAACGCGGGCGTCTGCAAGCGGCGCTGCGCCTGGCCGAGCGCCTTGGCGGCGAGGTGGTGACGCTGCACGGCGACTCGGTGGCGCGCACGCTGCTCGACCATGCCCGCGAGCGCCGCGCCAGCCTGATCCTGGTCGGCAGCAGCACGCGGCGCCTGCGTCGGCGCTGGCTCGGTCGCGGCCTGGGCGAGCGCCTGCTGGCCGCCGGTGCCGGGCTGGAGGTGAGCGTGCTGGATGCCAAGGACGGCCAGCCAAATGCGCGGCGTCGTCCAGGTATCGCGCCGCGCTGGCGCGACTACCTGCTGGCTGCACTGGCCAGTGTCCTGGCCTCGCTGCTCTGCCTCGGCCTGGCCCAGGTGCTGGAGCTGCCCAATATCTCCCTGGTGTTCCTCGCCGCCGTGCTGCTGGTGGCGGTGCGCAGCAGCCTCGGCCCGGCGCTGTTGTGCGCCGGGCTGTCGTTCCTCAGCTACGACTTTTTGTTCATCTCACCGACCTGGACGCTGGAGATCCATCGCCACGAGGACGTGCTGACCCTGCTGTTCTTCCTGCTGATGGCGGCGCTGACCGGCAACCTGGCCAGCCGTCAGCGCCGTCAGGTGCAGGCGTTACGCCAGGTGCAGGGCGAGACCACGGCGTTGCTGGAGCTGTCACGCCGGCTTACCGCCGCCGCTGACCGCCAGGCCGTGCTGGCGGTGGCCGAGCAACAACTGGGCGGCTGGGTCGATATGCAACTGACCCTGTTGTCGCGCAGCACTGATGGGCAATGGCGCCACGAGGGCGGTCTGCACGCCGAGTTGCCCGATGCCGAGCGCGCCGCCGCTGATTGGGCCTGGCAGCACGAGCAACCTGCTGGCCTCGGAACAGATACCCTGCCGGGCAGCCGCTGGTGGTGGTGGCCGCTGTGTGGCGAGGAGGGGCCGCTGCTGTTGATCGGCCTGCAGCGCGTCGACGGTGCGCCACTGGCGGACGAGCACCGACGCCTGGTCGCCGCCCTTGGCCAACCACTGGCGCAGGCCCTGGCCCGCGCGCAACTGGCTGAGGAGCTGGAGGCGGCGCGCCTGCATGGGCAGACCGAGGAACTGCGCAGCGCGCTGCTGGCTTCAGTGTCGCACGACCTGCGCACGCCGCTGACCGCCATGCGCGGTTCCATCGACAGCCTGTTGGCGTTGGGCGACGCAATCCCCGCGGCGGATCGCACCGAACTGCTCGAGGGCACCCGCGACGAGGCCGAGCGCCTCGACCGCTACATCCAGAACCTGCTCGACATGACCCGCCTCGGTCACGGCGGGCTCAAGCTCGCGCGCGACTGGGTGGCGCCCAGTGACATCGTTGCCAGCGCCCTGCAACGCCTGCGCGCGGTGCTTGCGCCGCTGCAGGTCGAATGCCTGCTGCCACCGGAGCCACCGCTGCTGCGGGTGCATGCGGCGCTGATCGAGCAGGCGCTGGTCAACGTGCTGGAGAATGCCGCGCGCTTCTCGCCGCCAGCCGGGCATCTGCGCGTTGTGTTGGAATACGACGAACAGGAGCTGCGCTTTATCGTCGCCGACCAGGGCCCTGGCATTCCCGAGGCGGAACGGGCGAAGATCTTCGACATGTTCTACACCGCTGCGCGCGGTGATCGCGGCGGCCAGGGCACCGGCCTGGGCCTGGCCATCTGCCAGGGCATGGTCGGCGCCCACGGCGGCCGCGTCACGGTTGGCGAGGGCCTCGATGGCCGTGGCGCCAGCCTGACCCTGCACCTGCCGCTGACCACGCAACCGCAAGCCGCCGAGGAAGACTGATGAGCCAGGGGCCGAGCATTCTGCTGATCGACGACGAAGCGCAGATCCGCAAGTTCCTGCGCATCGCCCTCAGTGCCCAGGGCTACCGGGTGCTGGAGGCGGCCAACGGCGAAGACGGCCTGGCCCAGGCGGCGCTGCACAACCCCGATCTCGTCGTGCTCGACCTCGGCCTGCCCGACCTCGATGGTCAGCAGGTGCTGCGCGGCCTGCGCGAATGGAGCCAGGTGCCAGTGCTGGTGCTCTCGGTGCGCGCCAGCGAAGGCGAGAAGGTGCTGGCGCTCGATGGCGGCGCCAACGACTACGTGACCAAGCCGTTCGGCATCCAGGAATTCCTCGCCCGCGTGCGCGTGCTGCTGCGTCAGGGCCAGGGCCGCGAAGCGTTGCCGGCGAGCATCGCCTGTGGCGCGCTGAGCATCGACCTGGCTTATCGCCGGGTCTGCCTCGACGGCGCCGAAATTGCCCTGACGCCCAAGGAATACGCGGTGCTGGCGCTGCTCGCCCAGCATCTCGGCCGTGTGGTCACCCAGCAGCAACTGCTGCGTGATATCTGGGGCCCCAGCCATGTCGGCGACAGCCATTACCTGCGCGTGGTGGTCGGCCACCTGCGGCAGAAACTCGGCGACGACCCGGCCGCGCCGCGCTACCTGATCACCGAGGCGGGTGTGGGTTATCGCCTGCGCGAGCCTTCTTAGAGCGTGTTCAAAGTCTGCTGCGCGTCGGCCATGCAGCGTTGAAATCAAGCTGGAACGCCAGCCCGGTCAGAATGCTCATTTACAGCTCGTAAAGTCGAACGCGACTCCGAGCGTTTTT